>OHKN01000010.1_pt1 | contig 156982 bp, 126 predicted proteins | sample 1568841 | NCBI WGS metagenome assembly OHKN01 (sample SAMEA3879579, study PRJEB24766) | human gut metagenome | biome: human-associated habitat; feature: feces | place: USA | collected 1985/1987
CGTCAAAATAGCTGTCATCCACCGGCGCCGATTCCGCCACCGGCCCCCAGGGTTCCTCCGAGACAGGGTCTTCCTCCACTGGCTCTTCCGGCAATTCCGGCAATTCCGGTTCCGCGGGGATCACCGTTACGGACGGCTCCTCCTGTGCCGGCTCCTCCGGTGGGACCTCCGCCGTCTGATGGGAATGTACCGCCAGCAGGCCAGCAGCCGCCAACAGCAGTACCGCAGCCAGCATCCAGCCATGGGGATTTTTCCTCATACGCTTACCTGTCACGGACACATTCCCCCTTTCCTTCAGCGCTTGACATTATGTAAACGCAGTGCATCTCCTATTAGACACTTTTTACCGAAAAAAGTCGATACAATTTGGAAAAAATTCAATAACAATTTGGTGACAATTCTTTCACGGTAAATACATCAGCCCGGAAGCGGGACCGCCGTCCTGCCTCCGGGCCAATGGGTATTCTTCTATTCAGTCCCGCAGAGAGGGCGGATAAACGCCGGACTCGTGGAGCCGCCGCAGGTCCTCCGCCACCACAGCCCGGTCCTCGCGGTAGGTCATGCCGAACCACCGGTCCTTGGAGTGAAGCACGGAAACGGTCATGCGCCCCGCCTTCACCTCCTCGCCCACCATCAGCGGCAGCAGGCACTCCGCCTTCACTGCATCGTCAGGCAGCCCCCGGAGGAAGTTCTCAAAATAGGTCCGCAGCGCCGGGAAGATCGAGGGCATGAAGCCCCAGAAGTTCATGGAGACCACCGTATCCGGGGCCAGGTCCGTGTCGGTGTCCAGGTCCGTCAGGTGTCCGTCGGGATAAAGCTGGACCTTCAGCGCCTCCTGAATGGTATCCAGCTTTCCGTCCTTGACCTTGCAGACGCCCCGGGACACGGTACCGTGGAGACTGGCGGTGTTTTTCAGCAGATAGCCCACCATGGTTCCCTTGCTCTCGGCAGGCAGCTTGACCAATTCCTCATAAATCGTCCGGTAGGCGTCCACCCCGTAATAGTCATCGGCGTTGATGACGCAGAAGGGGCCGTCCACTGCGGATTCCGCGCACAGCAGGGCGTGGACCGTGCCGAAGGGCTTGGTGCGTCCCTCAGGAATGTGATAGAAGTCCGGTACGGAGGTATAGTCCTGATAGACGTAGGCCACCTGCACCGGCTGGCCCTTCGCCGTCTTTTTCTCCTTGAGATAGCCCACCAGCTCGTCCATCATCTCCCGCATTTCCGGCTTGATGATGAACACCACCTTGTCAAAGCCGGCCCGCAGGGCATCGTGAATGGAATACTCCATCAGAATTTCGCCGTTGGGGCCGATGCCGTCCACCTGCTTGCTGCCGCCATACCGGGAACCGAGTCCCGCCGCCATGATCACCAAAGAAACAGCCATATTGCTTCTCCTTTATTTCTCTTGTCTATTCGATATCTGGACCGGCGGCACTGCCGCCGTTCTATATTCCCCTCTACCATACCTTATTTTTTGAATTTTTGCAACGGTCTTGACAGGTTTGTTTTTCCGGTTATAATATGAAAACGATAATCATTTTCATATTGGAGGCAAGGATGGCTTATCAAACCAAACAGCAGCAGGCGGTACTGCGCTGTTTACAGCTGCGGGCGGAGGAATGTCTCTCCGCCGCCGATCTTTCTGAGGAACTGCGGCACGGCGGTCTCACCGTAGGGCTGGCAACCGTTTACCGCCAGTTGGACAAGCTGACCCAGCAGGGGTTGGTCCATAAGGTCACCACGGAAGAGGGGGCGCTCTATTGGCTCGACGGGATCGGCAACCGGGTAGCGGCGATCGCCTTCGGCCCCCGCAAGGTGCTGCTGGTCGCAGGGCGTAACAAGATCGTGGCGACACGCGCTGCGGCCGAAGCACGCATCCGCGACATCGCGGCACCCCGAAACGTCGCCCGGCTGGGACAGAAAACCCCTTGTGCAGCGACAGGCGTTTGCGCCGACTGCGACTCGGAAGGGCGCATCTGCAACACGCATCTGCGGATGGAGCGCTGCTTTCCCCGCAAGCGGATTACCGTGATTCTGATCGACGAGGAAATGGGATTATAACAAGGAATGCGGATGCCCGTCGCGGCAGCATTGGCACTCCCCGGAAAAACGATACGACATGGCAAAGGTCAAGAAAGCATTCTTCTGCCGCAACTGCGGCTTCGAAGCCCCCAAATGGTTGGGACGCTGCCCCTCCTGCGGGGAATGGAACACATTCACCGAAGAGGTGATCGCCCGTGAAAGCGGCGGCGGACCTGCGACTGTCGCCAACCTGCCCAAAGCCCGTCCGCAGCGAATCGCCGACATCCACGAAAGCGAACACCGCCGCATCGACCTGGGAAACCGGGAGGTGAACCGCGTGTTGGGCGGAGGGCTCGTGCCCGGCTCCCTCGTGCTGCTCGGCGGCGAGCCGGGTATCGGCAAATCGACCCTCAGCCTGCAAATCGCCCTGGCGGACAACGGCCTGAAAACCCTCTATGTTTCGGGCGAAGAGTCGGCCGAGCAGATCAAGATGCGGGCCCTGCGTCTGGGCATCGGCAACGAAGGGTGTCTGATCTATGCCGAAACCCTGTTGGAAAATATTCTGGCCCAGATCGAAGAGCAACGGCCCGACCTGGTGGTCATCGACTCTATCCAAACCATCTATACCGACATCATCGAATCGTCGGCCGGGAGCGTTTCGCAGATCCGCGAATGTGCGGCATCGCTGCTCAAATACGCCAAAGCGACCGGAACATCGATCTTCATCATCGGTCACATCACCAAGGACGGCACGATCGCCGGCCCGAAAATCCTGGAGCACATCGTCGATGTTGTACTCCAGTTCGAAGGGGATAACAACCTGATATACCGTATTCTGCGAGGAATCAAGAACCGTTTCGGAGCTACGTTCGAAATCGGCGTTTTCGAGATGCTCGACGCAGGGTTGCGCGAGGTGGACAATCCGTCGGAAATCCTGCTTTCGCACTACGAAACCCCGCTCAGCGGCATCGCCGTAGGAGCTTCGGTGGACGGCATCCGCCCCTATCTGATCGAAGTGCAGGCACTGGTGAGCAACGCGGCCTACGGCACTCCGCAGCGCACGGCGACCGGTTACGACAACAAACGTATGAACATGCTGCTCGCCGTGCTCGAAAAACGCGTGGGAATGAAGATGTTCTCGAAGGACGTATTCCTCAACTTCGCCGGCGGATTCAAGGTCGCCGATCCGGGACTGGACCTCGCGGTCACGGCAGCGGTGATCTCCTCCTACTACGATCGTCCGATCGGCGAAGGGATCTGCCTGGCGGGAGAAATCGGCTTGTCGGGCGAAGTGCGCCCTGCCCCCCGTACGGAACAGCGTATCAGCGAAGCTGCCCGGCTCGGGTTCAGACGGATCGTGGTATCGGGCTACCTGGGCCGTTCGATCAAAAAACCCAAAGGTATCGAAATCGTCACGATCAACAGCATCGACCAACTGCCGCGTGCCCTGTTCGCGGAAGGATAGGCTGAATTCCCGGTATCTTTTGAAAACTTGCACGAGAAGCCCCGATGAGTTATCATCGGGGCACTATTTTTGGTACTTCTATCGAAAAGGAAGAATCCTTCGAGAAACAGATGCGGGATCTGTCATTCGAAAAGGATTCAAAGATCGGCAAAAACAAAAAATACCGCTTAAATATGAAAGATTTCGATAAGATAATAGGTCGCAACGCGATCACGATGATCTATTTTTTCACCAGCCGCTGCGTTCCGTGCGAAGCCATGGAGCCTGCGCTCGACCAATTCGAACGCCGCATGGCCGGACGCGTGGACATCTACCGGATCAACACCGATGCGGACGAAAATGCCTACCTGCTCTACCGTTATATGATCCGCACGACACCGACGCTGATCTACTTCCGCAAAGGGGATGAGATCCGACGCTGCGAAGGCCCGCTGACCTATCAGGAATTGCTGGCGCTCCAGGAACAGGTCGAAACAGTCGAACACGTCTGCCTGAATTAGTACTCCAGCCGCCAGGTCATCTCCTCCCCGATGTAACGGGCCGTTTTTCCCGGCCCGAGCGAAGAGAGGAATATTTCGATGTCCCGCCGTTGTACGGCGGGATTCGTCATGATCGCCGCCAGCAGCGCCACGACACCCTGCGCGACCAAATTCGATTCGGGATACGTCACGACCAGCCGCCGGAGCACCGGGACCAAGGAACTGAAATCGGGATGCGGAATGCGGGAAAGAGCCAACAAGCCGGCATACCCGAGCAATTCGTTCCCCGTATCGCACCAGGCTCTGCCCCACTCGTCGCCGCGCGGCGACCGGGACATCAGCGCAAAGGCACACTCTTCGGCCATCTCCGAATTGGCAATACCTTCGCCCCAGTCGGAAAATTCGGCAGAAGCCACCTGTATGGGATCGGTGATCCAGAAAGCGGCCAGTTTCAGCTCCCGCACATCCTGCCGGTAGAGGAAACGGGCAAAATCGGAATCGGGCCGCTCGGCTCGCGCGACAGCACGGATCGTCGGCAGGCTCACACCGTAATTCAGTCCATACGCTTTCCCCCAATACTGCATCGTATCGGCCACCACGCCGTTCCGCTCCCGGCGAAAACGCCCCAGCAGGGCAGCCATCCGCGACGTATAATCCATTGGTTTAGCGGTTTCTGGGAACCTGAAGGGCTATCGTACGGCCGAACTGGAAAACGGGCAGCACCTGCGCGGCCTGCTCCTGCCCGGCAGCGATGAGCGAACAGCGCGTGAGAGCGGCAATACGGTACGGAATCGTAGAGGAAGTGGGACGCACGCCGGCTTCATCGACAGCCATACCCTGCGGCTCGTACTGCAACAGGACGATATCTCCCGTCAGGTCGTTGGCCGGCAACAACCCCGCATCGGGGCTGAAACGGCAGACGATCTGCTGCAATTTGCCCTCGGCGGGCGTCACGCGGAAACGGCGGGTTTCGGTCGTCACCACACGCCGGCCGAGGAAAAGTTCCAGATACTCCTGCTCCAGCCGGTCGAGACGCTCCAACGCCGCAGGAAGTCCCGCACCGAAGACATTCTCTCCAGCCTCGCCGCTAATCAGGTCGAGACGGTGTTTACGCAACGAAAAAATCGCGGCAGCGGCATTCCGGGCAGCGGTTTGCAGATCGGTTTCGGTCATGTCGAGGCGGTCGGTCTGCAACCGGGCGAAATCGGCCCCCTGGGCCTCGTAACTCTCCACCCGACAGGTCGAAGCGGGCAATTCCCCGGCGGTCACGTATCGCTCGCCCGGCATCAGCGCAATGGCGGCATCGGCGACCGTATAGACGGTCTTGTCGGTAAGCGGTGCACGCAGACCGAGGAACTTCTGGGCATAGCGGGCATAGGGACCGCAGACGATCTTCTCACAACGCACCGTAATATCGGCCGCAAGAACGGTTTCGGCCGTTCCGACCACGAACTCGCCGTTGTCCATATAGGTTCCCAATCGGACCATATCCTGATTCTGGGCCGCAGTCGTCATCCCGGCGAAAAGCAGCGGAAGCATCCATAACATTCTCTTCATATTCACGGAAAATTTTAATTTATGCAAATTTATACGAATTGCCCGTATAATCAAAATTTAAGGTAGAAATCCCCCGTCAGACGGCGGTAATCCTCCGTATAGGAGTCCGAGCCGCCGAGTTCGATCACGAGCCGCGAAGGTTCCGGCGGCGGTACGGGCGTCGTGCAGAACTCCGCAAGGATACGCCGCACCCCGCGCCGGGGCGTAGAATAAACCTCCGTCCAGCGAACGGGATAGAGCCGCCCGAGAGCCGCCGAACGAAATCGCTGCATCTCGACGGGCGGCAACACCAACGCAAAGCGTCCGCCGGGCGAAAGCAGGCGGACGACAGCCGCCGCAAGCTCCCCGAACGGCAGTCCCGCCGCATGGCGGGCGGTGTTGCGCCCTTCATCGGGCGAAAGCAGCGAATCGACGTAATAAGGCGGATTCGAAACAATCAGATCGAATTTTTCAACCGGATCGTATCGCTGCACCGCGACAGACACTGCATCCAAACGGTCCGCCCAGGGCGACGCGGCAAAATTTTCAGCCGCCTGCGTCGCACACTCCACATCGATATCCACCGCCGTAATCCAAGCAGCACTCCGTTGGGCCAGCATCAGGGCGATCAGGCCCGTACCCGTACCTACGTCGAGCATCCGCCGGTCCCCGGGACGCACTTCGGCCCAGGCACCGAGCAGCACCCCATCGGTTCCGACCTTCATCGGGCAGCGATCCTGCCGCACGGCAAACTGTTTGAACCGGAACATGGCTATCCTTTTAGAAAACCGTCCATACCGGCGCCGAACAGCGCGAAATCATAACGCACGGGATCCTCCGGGTCGAACGTGCGAAGCACGGCGGTAACCTCCTCGACGGCCCGCCAGTCGTTCTGCCGCCGGACAAGCAATCCCAAAGTCCGTGCCACGTCGCCCGAATGAAGGTCGAGCGGCAGATAGAGCGCCGACATGGGGATCGAGCGCCAGAGCCCGAAATCCACGCCCCGATCATCGCGGCGCACCATCCAGCGCAGAAACATATTCAGCCGCTTGCAAGCCGAGCCTTTGTCGATCGACGAAAGGTGCTTCTCCGAACGGATCGGGTGCGGCTCGGCGAAAAACTCGCGGCGAAAATCGGAGAGAACGGACGGGATCGAGCCCGTGGCCGCATAACGCCCCTCGAAGAACTCGCCCAGACTGCCGTAACGACGGAAAAGCGAACGCAGCGCCCGTACATAAGCGATCAGGTCCTCGCCGTTGAAGGTCCGATGCACGCAGACTGTCAGCTTGCGGAGCTCCTCCTCCGAAGCATTTTTCACGAAATCCGCAGGGGCGTTGTCCATATACGACATCATCCGGCAGGCATTGCCGACGATCGCGCGGCGGTTGCCCCAGGCGATAGTCGCCGAGAGAAAGCCCGCGATTTCACGGTCTTCGCGCCCCTCGAAACGATGCGGCACGCTGATCGGATCGGGAGCGATGAACTCCGTCCGGTTGTAGCGGTCGTACAGGGTTTCGAGCAACTCGCGCAGCGGTTCGAACTCCATAAGAATCGTGTAAATGGGATCTACTAATTTCAGAACAGTCACTCCCGTCACTCGGGAAGGATCAGACCGTCGCTCATTACGATCCGACGGTCGGCCCGGAGAGCCAGCGACTCGTCGTGAGTCACCAGCACGATCGTCTGCCCCAAACGTTCACGCAGGTCGAAAAACAGGCGGTGCACCTCCTCCTTGTTGCGGGTATCGAGGTTGCCCGAAGGTTCGTCGGCCAACAGCACGGCGGGAGAGTTCACCAGCGCCCGGGCAATGGCGACCCGCTGCTGCTCGCCGCCCGACAGCTCGCCGGGCTTATGATCGCGGCGTTCGGTCAGCCCCACGAGCGCCAGCAGCTCTCCGGCACGCCGCTCCACTTCGGCTTTCGGACGCCGTCCGATCAGGCCGGGGATACAGACATTCTCGAAAGCCGTAAATTCGGGCAGCAGGTGGTGGAACTGGAAAACGAATCCGATCTTCTCGTTACGAAACCGCGACAAAGACCGATCACCGAGCGATGAAACATTCTGTCCATCGATCTCGACGCTGCCGCGATCCGCTTTGGAAAGCGTACCCAGTATCTGAAGCAGGGTCGTCTTGCCGGCGCCGCTGGCACCGACGATAGAAACCACTTCGCCGCGCGACACCTCGAGCGATACTCCCCGGAGCACCTCCAACGCACCGTAACTCTTATGGATATCCGTAGCTTTTATCATGGGCGGAATGCTTTGAAAATACGTACCGTATCGACCGCTTCCCGCACATCGTGCACCCGCAGGATCGCGGCACCCTGCCTCAAACACTCCCAGCCCAGAGCGATCGTCCCGGCGAGCGCCCGGTCGGGCGTCGTATCGAGCACTTTATAGATCATGGACTTGCGCGACACTCCGGCCAGTACGGGATAGCCCAGCGAGCAAAGGTTGTGCAGCCCCCGAAGCAGATCGTAGTTCTGTTCGAGGGTTTTGGCGAACCCGAAGCCAGGATCGAGAATCAACCGACGCACGCCGCAGCGACGCAACTGCTCGACACGGAGCCGGAAATAGGAAACGACCTCCTCCACCACATCGCGGTAAGAGGTCATCCCCTGCATCGTCGCAGGAGTACCCCGCATGTGCATGGCGATATAGGGAACGTCGTACTCGGCGACCACATCGACGATGGCCGGATCCAGCTCTCCGGCCGAGATGTCATTGACGATCACCGGACCGAATGTTTCGAGCACCCGCCGGGCCACCTCGGCACGGAACGTATCGACCGAAACGGGCAGCGCGGGAGCGATCCGCCGCACGGCGGCCACCCCCGCTTCCACACGACGCCATTCCTCCTCGGGCGTCACCTCGGCGGCTCCGGACCGGGAGGAGTAGCCCCCGACGTCGAACAGGTCGCAACCGGCATCGGCCGCTTCGCGGACACGCCGTTCGATAGCTTCGGCATCCGGTGTGCGACTGCCGGCGAAAAAGGAATCGGGCGTGACATTGACGATCGCCATAACGCACGGCGTGGTCAAATCAGGCAGAATGTTTTCGGTTTTCATCGCGTAACAATTTATCCAGGCGGGCAACCTCGTATTCGAGCTCCCCGAGATTTATATTGACAAGGGTATAGTCGGCCCGCCGGCGCAACTCCTCTTCGTCGAGCTGGACCGCGATACGGCGTCGTACCTCCTCGGCCGAAGCCCCGTCACGCAGGCAGGTGCGTGCAATACGCACGTCGATAGGAGCCGTGACCGCGATCGTACGGTCCACATACCCCTCCAATCCGGCCTCGAAAAGGATGGCGCTCTCCAAAACCACATAGTCGGCGCCGGACTGCCGCCCGCACCACCGTTCGAAATCCTCCATCACGGCGGGGTGCACCAGCGCGTTGAGCGCCGAAAGCTCCGCAGGATCGGAAAAGACACGGCCGGCCAGCAACTTGCGATTCAGACGTCCGCCCACATAGATCTCCTCCCCGAAGCGTGCGGCGAGCCGCCTCCGTAACGGCCCATCCTCCTCCATAAGGCGTTTGGCCTGCGTATCGGAATCATAGACAGGGGCGCCGCAAGCGGCAAAAAGCCGGCAGACGGTCGATTTACCGCTGCCGATACCTCCTGTTATACCTACCTTAATCATTTTTCTTGCTGACGGGGATCCGGAATTTCGGGAACCGATCCGACGGAGATGACCTTGATATCGCTCAACCGGACGGAAATGGCGTTGTGCAGAGAGAGAGAATCTATCTTCAGGAATTTCTCTCCGTCTTCGGCCTTCACGGAACGGAATTTCAACTCCGACAGGGGAATCCGGAGCCGCTTACTCATATAGACTCGATAGCCGAACAAGTTGGTACCGACTCCTTCCACCACACAGGAAACTTTGAAACGCTCGCCGTCCACATTCACGGTGAAGGGCTGCTCGGTCGTATAAGTATAGTTCAACTTGGCGATATACCACAGGATGAACGACGCGACGAGCAAAGCCAGAAAGACCGGAGATACATAACGACGCAGCCAACCGAAACGCTCCATGACAGACAATTTTTAAGTCAGGCAAAGTTAAAAATAAAATAGGCCGCAACAATACGTTGCAGCCTATTTTATTCAAAAAGCGGACCTTTATTTCTTGCCGAGGCCCTCGCGCTTCATCAGACCGTAAGCGATCGGAGTCGCCACGAACAGGGTCGAAAGCGTACCGACAACCACACCCAAAACCAATGCGAAGATAAACCCGCGAATCGTCTCGCCGCCGAAGAAAAGGATGGCAAGCAGAGTAACCAATGTCGTACCCGACGTATTGATCGTACGCGACAGGGTCGCATTGAGCGCATTGTTCACGTTCTCGCGCAGATCGCGCTTGGGATAGAGCACCAGATATTCACGGATACGGTCGAAAACCACCACCGTATCGTTGATCGTATAACCGATGATCGTCAGGATCGCCGCGATGAAAGCCTGGTTCACCTCCAGGTTGAAGGGCAGCCAGCCGTAGCAGAGCGAGAAGACGCCGATCACCACCAGGGCATTGAATGCCAGCGCGGTCGTAGCGCCGGTCGCATACTGCCATTTCTTGAAGCGGAGCGAAATGTAGAGGCCGATAGCGATCAGCGAGAAGAGCACCGACCAAATAGCGCCCCAAGTCATATCCTTGGCGATCGAAGGACCGATCTTGTCTGCCGTAAGAATACCGTTGATATCGTTTTGCGTATTGCGGAAATTCTCGAAGGTGATGGGATAACCGTACAGACCGTGCAGCGCATCGTACAGAATCCGATCCACTTCCGAAGTAGCCTCGTCCGAAGTGTCGTCGTACTTGTACTGCGTCACGATACGCATCTGGTTCTCATTGCCGTACTGCTTCACCTCGAAGCTGACATTAGCGGCATCCTCGTAACCGGAGAAGACATCCTGCAACTTCATACGTACCTCCTCTGCCTGTACCGGGCGGTCGAAACGAATCACGTATGCACGGCCGCCGGTGAACTCAGCACCCATGTTCAGACCGCGTACCGCGAACGAAACGCACGAAACGGCCAAAACGACGATCATAACGATGTAAGAGATCTTACTCTTGCCCAGGAAGTCGAAATGAGCGTTGCCCATAAGATTCTCCGACCACTTGCGCGAGAAGGAGATCTTTCCCCATTTATTGACTACGCCCTCGATCAGCAGGCGGGTAATGAAGATCGAACAGAAGAGCGAGGTCAGAATACCGATAATCAACGTAGTGGCGAAACCCTGCACCGGACCGTTTCCGAAGATGAACAGAACGATACCGGTGATGATCGTGGTAAGGTTACCGTCGATGATCGCGGAGTATGCTTTCGAGAAACCGTCCTTGATAGCCAGGCTCAAACCCTTACCGCCGCGAAGCTCCTCCTTGATGCGTTCGTAAATAATCACGTTGGCATCCACGGCCATACCCATCGTCAGCACGATACCCGCGATACCGGGCAGCGTCAGCACGGCACCGAACGAAACCAGAACACCGAGCAGCAGGAATACGTTGCACAACAAGGCGATATCGGACAACCAGCCGGCTGTCTTATAGTAGAGGCCCATATAGAGAAGCACCAGCACGAACGCGAGTACAAACGAAAGAATACCCGCATTGATCGACTCCTGCCCCAGCGACGGACCTACGACGGTATCCTGAATAATACGTGCCGGAGCGGGCACCTTACCCGACTTGAGCACGTTGGCGAGGTCTTTCGCCTCCTGAATGGTGAAGTTACCCGAGATTTCCGAACTTCCGCCTTCGATCTTCTGGCGAACGACCGGAGCGGAATAGACATAACCGTCGAGCACGATGGCGATGCAGCGGCCGATATTGTCGCCCGTCAGACGCGCCCAGTCCTGAATACCTTCCGAGTTCATCGACATCGAAACCTTGGCTTCGGCACCGCGCTCGGCATAGGTTTCACGCGCATCCACGATCACGCTGCCGTCCAGCGGAGCCTTGCCGTCGGGCGTGCTGACCTTGAGCGCATAAAGAGAGAAACGCCCGTTGTTCTGCGGTTCGCCCTTGATACCCCACTCGAAACGAACGTCCGAAGGCAGCAACTCGCGCACGGCATCCATACGCAGGTAGCCGGCAACGGTCGCCGTATCGGCAACGGCTACGGAACCCACGACAGCGCCTCCGCCATCATAGGGATTGAGCAGCGAGAAGAGCGGATTTTCCTCGCGGGTATAGCGGGATGCCCCCGAAGCCGAGGCAGCCTCCTCCGCAGCCGGAGCATTGTTCTGCACCTCTGCGATCAGGCTTTCGGTCGTATCTTCGGTACCGGCAGCAGTCGGCTGCTCCTCAGTAAGCGTTTCCTCCACGGCCGCATCGGTCGCCCCGGCAGCCAATTCGTCGCGCAAAAGCTGATCGGCCTGCTCCAGGGCACGCACCAACTCGGTGTTATTATAAGTCGTCCAGAACTCGAGCGAAGCGGTACCCTGCAACAGCTTGCGTACGCGCTCCGGCTCCTTCACGCCCGGCAGCTCGACCAGAATACGGTGCGAATTGGGCAGGCGCTGGATGTTGGGCTGCGTAACGCCGAAATGGTCGATACGACTGCGCAGGATGTTGAACGAAGCGTCGATCGCAGCGTCGGTTTCCTCCTGCAAGATCTTCTCGACCTCGCTGTCCGAGCTGTTCGGCGTGATATCCTTACGATCCGGACTTACGAAAAGCGCAGCCAGCGGAGCACCGCCGGAAACCTCACGATAAGCCTTGGCGAACTCGCCGATGTAGTTGTTGGTACCCTCTTTAAGCGCCTTGTTGGCACGGGCGATGGCCTCCTCGAACATCGGATCGTGTGCGCTGTCACCTGCCAGGGCTTTCAGCACGTCCTCCACCTGCACCTCGAGCATGACATTCATACCGCCCTTCAGGTCGAGACCCAAGTTGATCTCCTTCTCCTTGACCTCCTTGTAGGTGAATGAAATGAATCCGAGATCATAAACGGGCCTGTTCTGCACGGAGTCCAGGTAATAGATCTCCGCCGCCTGACGGAGCGAATCCGACTCCGAAACTTTCGCGGCATACTCGGCCGCCTTTTTCTCCACGCTTCTCGCTTTCAGTGAGAAGGAGAGCTGGTAGATACAAGCAATCGCCAGCAGGATTGCAAGTAACTTGATTACGCCTTTACTTTGCATTGGGTATAAATTAGTTTGTTATAATTTGTTTGTTTCTTTTCCGTTACCCGAAACGGGATTTCAGAAATCCCAATAAACGCACAAAAATAGAAAAAATTGCGGGAAACAAAAAAGGAATAGACAAAAAAACGCTGGAAACCATCCGATTTCACCGTTGAAACCGAAAATCGAAGGAGTGCGATTTCATTTCCGGGCGGCACCCCGACAGCAAAGACCGCACACCGGACGCGCGGGAAAACACCGAAGGAGTCCGACCGTCCCGACCGGCAACAAGGGCGCTGAAAAGCGGTATCGAAGCACCTGTTCCCCGAAACCGCAGCCCGCAATCCGCCCTACAGACAAAAAAGCCAGGGCCGACATACTGCCGACCCTGGCTCTTCTACCGGAAAGTCCGCAAACCGAACCTTCCCTCCAACTTTTTATTTAACCTCTTCGAACTCTACATCTTCGGGCTGATTGGATCCACCCTGCTGCTGACCGTTCGTACCGGCTCCTGCATCGGCATGGGGAGCACCCTGCTGGGCACCGCCCTGCTGCTGTTGCGCGGCATAGATATCCTGCGAAGCAGCCTGCCATGCTGCATTGAGCTCGGCCAAAGCCGTATCGATAGCGGCTACGTCAGCGTTCTTATGCGCTTCCTTCAACTTGCCCAGCGCCGTTTCGATGGCAGCCTTCTTGTCGGCCGGCAACTTGTCGCCGTACTCTTTGAGCTGTTTCTCGGTAGCGAAGATGTTCGAATCGGCAGCGTTGATCTTTTCGATACGCTCCTTCTCCTCTTTGTCCTTCGCCTCGTTGGCCTTTGCCTCGTCGCGCATGCGCTGGATCTCCTGCTCGGTAAGACCCGACGAAGCCTCGATACGGATCTTCTGCTCCTTGCCCGTGCCCTTATCTTTAGCCGATACGTTCAGGATGCCGTTGGCGTCGATATCGAAGGTTACCTCGATCTGCGGCACACCGCGCGGAGCAGCCGGAATGCCGTCCAGGTGGAAGCGGCCGATCGACTTGTTGTCGCGGGCCAGCGGACGCTCACCCTGGCAGACGTTGATCTCCACCGAAGGCTGGTTGTCGGCCGCCGTCGAGAAGACCTCGCTCTTCCGGGTCGGGATCGTCGTGTTGGCCTCGATCAACTTGGTCATCACGCCGCCCAGCGTCTCGATACCCAGCGACAGCGGAGTAACGTCGAGCAGCAGCACGTCCTTCACCTCACCGGTCAGGACACCGCCCTGGATCGCAGCGCCGATGGCAACGACCTCATCGGGGTTCACACCCTTGCTGGGCACCTTGCCGAAGAAATCCTCGACGACCTTCTGGATCGCGGGAATACGGGTCGAACCGCCCACGAGGATCACCTCGTCGATCTGCTTGGCATCGAGCCCGGCATCACGCAGAGCTACCTTGCAAGGCTCGATGGTCTTGTGGATCAGGTGATCGCACAACTGCTCAAATTTGGCACGCGTAAGCGTCATAACCAAGTGCTGCGGAATGCCGTCGATCGGCATGATGTACGGAAGGTTGATCTCCGTAGTAGTCGAGGACGACAGTTCGATCTTCGCCTTCTCGGCAGCTTCCTTCAGACGCTGCATGGCCATCGGGTCCTTGCGCAGATCCACGTTGTGCTCGGCTTTGAATGCCTCGGCCATATAATCGATCAGCACATGGTCGAAATCATCGCCGCCCAGGTGCGTATCGCCGTTGGTCGATTTCACTTCGAACACGCCGTCGCCCAGCTCCAGGATCGAAATATCGAACGTACCGCCGCCCAGGTCGAAGACAGCGACTTTCATGTCATTGCCTTTTTTATCCAAACCGTAAGCCAATGCAGCGGCCGTCGGCTCGTTGATGATACGACGCACTTTCAGTCCCGCAATCTCACCGGCCTCCTTCGTGGCCTGACGCTGCGAGTCGGAGAAATAGGCCGGAACGGTAATCACCGCTTCCGAAACCTCCTGCCCCAGGTAATCCTCGGCCGTCTTTTTCATCTTTTGAAGAATGATCGCCGAAATCTCCTGCGGCGTGTACTGCCGTCCGTCGATATCCACACGCGGCGTATTGTTGTCGCCGCGTACTACCTTATAAGGAGCACGCTCGATCTCCGACTGTACCTGATCGTAGGTCTCGCCCATGAAACGTTTGATCGAGAAAATCGTACGTTTAGGATTAGTAATTGCCTGACGTTTAGCCGGATCTCCCACTTTACGTTCTCCATTGTCGGTGAATGCGACGATCGAAGGAGTCGTACGATGCCCTTCGGAATTAGGAATTACGATGGGTTCGTTACCTTCCATCACTGCGACACAAGAGTTCGTCGTGCCCAAGTCAATACCAATAATCTTTGCCATAATATCGTTGATTTATAGTTTAATAATTTCTTTTTCAATTCCGCTTTCCCGGCTCTGTCACTGCCTTGCGGACGATGGGTAGTGAACAAAGGTTGTACCAAATGTTTTTTTCGCACCATCCGGCTTTTTCAAAGAATAAAATCTGACAAAACCGCCGGGAAGCCTGACATCCTGACTGCCACAATGACAGCCGCCAACTGTCTTTCAACTGCCGTTGTCATTCCGCAACGGACTTGAAAACGCCGACTCCCGGAGCGACACGGGACTGAATCAGCAATAAAAACCCCGGCTTCTAACAAGCCGGGGAGCATTAATCGGGAATCCCGATCCTATTTTTCGTTCAAAATACGCATTGCCGCATCCAGAATCGTCGTGTCGTCCAGCGTCACAACACCGCCGTCCGGTCCCTGTTCGATATGAATGCCTACGCCTTCTTTCGCCTCGGGGTGCCGTCCGCCGAAATAATTACGAACCGAATCGACCGAGATTCCCAATTCGTCTGCAATCCGTTGCGAGCTGCCGCTGGGCAGTCTGTCCTTGATACGACGCAACTCATTAAATGTGATAATCATACTGCTAATTATTTAGGTTGAATTTATTTTTCGTCTTCTCCGCTTCCGACAAAGTCCGACCCTGTTCGGCACCCATTTGTCGGCAGACCGGAGATGGCCTCTTTTTCTTTCCTCTAAATTAAATCCTTTTCCGATAATTTCAAAATTTTCCGGAACAAAAAGTTGAAAAAATCGTCAATTACACCCAATTTACCGACAGAATCCGTCTTACAATCGAAATGTTCCAAATCCAATGCCGGGAATGAGTCGGGAATGAAAAGCCCCGCAGCCAAAGGAATAAAAACCGAAGCCGCCCGCAGGAATCCTGCAGACGGCCAGAAAACAAAACCGGCAACGGACTATTGAGCCGGCTCGATATAAAATTCGATCAACAGCGGCGTATAGGGCAAAACCTCGGTGATCGTCGTACTGGTCGATGTGGAGTTGTCCACGTAGTAAGGATTATAGACCGAACCGCCGTAAAGACCGTTCATATAGCTGCCATAATAATCGTCGTAATAGTTGCCCATGTAATTATTACCGTAGTAATTGTTCATCATGCCGTAATAATTCATCATAGCGTACGTAGCGGCGTAATTCGTAGAAGAACTGGTCTGGGTTGTCCCGGTAATGCCGACCACACCGTACGCATTGCTCGAAACGGTCAGCAAAGCGCCCCAGCTTCCGTAGCGGAAGTGCGGCAAGGCGTAATACCAGGCCAGAATCTGTTTGTCCTTATTCAGCGAAGGAGTGTAGCTCATGTACGTACCGGTGGATTCCACCTCGCCGTAAACGATTCGTTTCACCTCGTCGATATTGGTACTCTGTACGAACCCGTCCAGGAATCGGGCGATGTACCAGACCCGGACATTCTTCTCGGGATCGATCAGTTCGCCCGGTTCGTCCGTACCGAAGCGCTCGACCAAAGCCTTGTTGATCTTACGATCGATCTCGTCCGCCTTCTGCTGCGATCCCACATAAACATTCGAATAGGTGAAAAGTCCGGTCGCATCGTCCGCAGGATTGAAACTCTCGTTCACATAGATTTGAGGCGCCTCCGACGTGGCGATTTTCCAACGATACGACGGGGCCGGCTCTCCGGCTTTGACCGAAGCCGTTTCGGAATCGTCGTCCTGCGGAGGAACCGTCGGGTCCAGTCCGCCGTTCGCCGCCGCAAAATCATCGACCGCGACGCTCTCCGTTTCAATCGGCTGACTCGATCTTCCGACCAGCTTGATCCGGGCGATCATCGGGTGGTTGGCACTCAATGCATACTGCCCCTCGTAACCTCCGTCGCCATTGGCTTCGGTGGATATGATCGTCGCAGGCATATACAGCACGACCTCGGCCCCCACGCGCAATTCGACCTCACGGGGAAATCCCTTCTGCGCGGCATACGTTTCACCCAGCTTCAACGGGTTCCGCATAGCCAGATAAGTCCCCTCCTTAAAAGTTCCGCTCGCCAGCTCACCGTAGAACTGATAGTAAGGAACGTAATGTGTATAAGGAGTAAAAGTTCCCTGCTGAAGCGCATAAACGGAATCCCGGGCCACACTGATATTCCCCTGCAAATCCCGCCCCGTGATATCGTACCACACCCAGCTCTCCGTCTCCAGAATCGCACTGTCCGCCAGATCGCCCAGCGAAACGACATCCACGTAATACTCCCCTTCCTCCTGGTAATTCTCCAGCAGATCGGGACGATTCTGCGTCATCCAGGCTTTCAGAGCTTTGTTCTGGGTATTCCCCGGATAAGCATTGTCAGGCTCCTCAGCGCAGGAGCAGAGCGTCGTCAGACCGAAAAGGAGTATCGCAGGCAACCAACGTCCCATACTATTCATTGTTTTCTTATTTACGAACCGAATCAATCGTATAAAAAACGGCGATCGGACTCTGCTCCGGAATGAAATTGATCAGCGCATCGCCGTAAGCCATATTGTATGTCATATATACTTCGACCGTATCTTTCTCGCGGCAGCCCGGCAGCGACAATTCGACCCCTTCGACGAAAGAGCCGCCGCCGACACGGACGGGACGGGGTTCGAAACTCCAGTATTTCGTATCGAGTCCCTGCTCCTGAAGTTTTTCGGCCCACTTTCTGTCATTGGTGTAGATCGGCATCGTACTCGCAGTGATTGCCCGATTCTCGAACAGATAGACCCAGAAAACAAGATCCACCTCATCGCCGATCTCCGCTTCAGGACGCGTCTGACGTTCCGAATCGTAATAATGGTAAATATATCGATACGACCAGCGCCCGAACGTGGAGTAAAAATCGAGATCTTCATCCGAACTCATAGCCTCCTGCTCGGTCACCAGACGAGGCTGGTGGCTACCGGAAAGGAAACTCTCGAACTGCTGCTGCTGTTCGGGAAGAACCTTGTCATCCTCGCCGCAGCCGGTGACAACCAACAGCGCAGCAAGCAAAATATGGAAACGGATTTTCGACATACAATCGCGCAAATTTAACAAATCCTGCGGGACTTGCAAAATTTACCGGGCTTCATTCTTCGTTTTCCCGACCGACATCGCTCGGACAGTCCCGAAGTCCGGAAACCCGGAATCATTCGCATCGCGTCCCCGGCCCGGCAACTCCACACACCGAAGCCCGCCTCGCCCGCCAGTGCTCTTCTTAACAATACGGCAGACCGGGCGATTTTAGTATTCGTACAGGGATAAAAAACGACGATTACACCCCGAACGTATCGCGGCTCGGCTATACACTGCATCGCTTACGGCGGCGATACCACGCCCACACACCCCGCGAACCGTGATTGCAAATCCGCTGCAGCGACTGCGAGGCCGGATACTGCCAACGCAGACGCCGCAGTCAGGCCACCCCCCGAAAAACAATGTTTCCCTCTCTGGCAAAGAAACCCGACGGTCCGGCGGCCGGTTTTCCTGCGCTCCCGACACAGAACCGGAGTTGCACACGAAAGCCCGCGTCACGACAAAACGATATGGAGTCCGACCTTCCGAATGTTCGGACCATCCGAAACGTCCGGAAACGAACCGAACAAAAAAATCGACTGCCGGAGCGAAAGAATCGCTCCGGCAGCTCCAATAACTTTACAAAACAAAATCAGACTCTACGCTGTCCGTCCTGAAGCCACTCCCTGCGATGCCTCTTAACGGCACATACGACCAGGGTTATGATGACCGATAAAACAACAAGACCAAACATAAGGCCGACAAAGCCTGCAAATCCTTCCATTTTTACGATAAACATTTTGGGGGTTCGTTTACTCTTTTCGGCGCAAAACTAATATAAAAAAAAATTTCCCCCCCCCAAATATTTTAAGAAAAATATAAAAAAAGTTTCAAAAATATTAAATCGACAAAAACAAGAAGGCCGTTACAAAAACGTAATAATTAATCGGGAACGTAGCGCCCCACGCCCCTTTCGAGAAGGATATTTAGGGAAAGGTCCGCGTTACAGACGCAGACACATACCGCGAATAAGCGACCCTCGGATTCGATGCTGCAACCGTCAAAAAAAGATACATCGAAAGATATGAGTAACCTGCGAAATAGAAATGTACGATTATATGCTACAATCGTTTAAGGGACATACGGACCAGATCCTCCACCGAAGCTCCGGGATTTTCCCGAGCAACGATTTTTACGACTTTATCCGCCGCCGCTTTCCCGAACCCGAGCATGACCAGCGCCGCAAGCGCCTCCTCGTAATCCCCGCCGGCGACAGGGGCTGTAACAGTATCCCCCGTCAGTCCCAGGCCGGCCATCTTGCCGCTCAACTCGACGATGATCTTCTGCGCCGTTTTCAGCCCCAATCCCTTGACATTTTTGAGAAGGACGGCGTTTTCGGTAGCGATGATCCCCTGCAACTCCCTCGGCGAATAGGTCGAGAGAATCATCCGGGCGGTATTGCCGCCTACGCCGGAGACACTTATCAGGTGGCGGAACAGTTCCCGTTCGGCCTTCGACGCGAAGCCGTAAAGCAACTGGGCGTCTTCCCGAACCACGTAATGAACGAACAGTTTCACTCGGTCGGAGTGCTCGATTTCGGAATATGTCTGCAACGATATCTGAAGAAAGTACCCCACTCCGCCGACATCCAACACGGCATGGGTGGGAGCGAGTTCGGAAATGGTACCGGAGAGATATTCGTACATGAGTTTCTAATTTTGAATGTGGCTTGACAAAAGTAAAGATTTTTTTCTACCTTTGCCTTTCAAAGCGATATTTTTAACCAAAACAACGGATAACACATGAAAAAACTCTTCTTCGCGGCATTGATCGCCCTGGCAGGATTTACCGCCTGCGGCACCAAAAACGTCGAAACGGCAGCTACCGAAGCAACCGAGCAACGGGAAGTGGGCGGCGGTGACATCGCATACGTGCAGGTCGAAGCCGTGCTCGCGCAGTCCGATCTTTACAATGCAGAAGGCATCGCCCTGAAAGACAAGACCGAAAAGGCACAGAAGAGCTGGGCACAGAAGGAGCAGAACTTCCAGTACGAAGTAGCCCAGCTCCAGGAAAAATACCAAAAAGGGCTTATCACCACCAACGACGCGCAATCCACACAGGAGAACATCGAGCGCCGCATAGCTTCGTACCAGGCTGCGGCACAGAAGGAAGCCAAAGCGCTCGACGAAGAGAATTTCGTCTTCTCGAACCGGGCTCAGGACCTGCTGCACCGCGCCATCGAGAACCTCAATGCCGATGGTCGTTACAAACTCATCGTCAATGCCAATGCCCTGCTCGACGCCGATTCGACGCTCGACATCACGCCCGCCGTACTTCAGGAGGTGAATCGTCTTTATGCCTTGGAAAAGAAAGACAAGGACAAGAAATAGAAGAGCGCTCCGCTCACCCGGGGTCCGTACCCCGACAAAAAAGTAACGGCTTTGTTTCAGAGTCGTTACTTTTTTTCGTAATTTTGCCTCTAATTAACGAACGTGATTATATGCTTTTAGTACCCCTCCTGGGCGCAACGACCCATTTCCCATCAAGAAGAAGATTTAGGGATAGAGCGGAGTACAAACGCGGACACGGATCGCGGACGAACGATTCTCGGATACGATGCCGCGACCGTCGGACAGCGACACATTGAAAGATATAATTGCCTTAACGAAATACACCATGGGATTTGTTCCGTTCACATTCATCGATTTCATAGATATCATCCTGGTAGCGGCGATCATGTTCTGGATCTACCGCGCTACCCGGGGAACAAACGCCCCCTACATCATCTCCGGGATCATCATGATCTACCTGATGTGGGTTGTCGTACGCACGCTCAACATGGAGCTGCTCTCCAACATCCTGGGGCAGTTCGTCAGCGTCGGCGTCATCGCCCTTATCATCGTCTTCCAGCCCGAAATCAGGCGGTTTTTGCAGATGATCGGCATGCGCCAGAAACGGTTCAACTTCATCGCCCGCATCTTCAACCGAAACGACAATACATCGGTAACGATCATCGCACCGATCGTCCAAGCCTGCCGGGAGATGTCCGCCCACAAAACGGGAGCGCTCATCGTGATCGGCCGCCAGAGCGACCTACGGCTCATCACCGAAGGCGGTATCGCCATCGATGCCAAAATCTCGACGCCGCTTCTCGAAAATATCTTCTTCAAGAACGCACCGCTGCACGACGGCGCCGTCGTCATCGAAGGCGACCGCATCGTCGCAGCCAAATGCATCCTCCCCGTAACGCAGAGCGACGTTCCCAAATCCTACGGTACGCGTCACCGGGCCGCGATCGGCATGAGCGAAATTTCGGACGCGATCATTCTGGTCGTTTCCGAAGAAACCGGCGGCATCTCGATCGCACACGGCGGTACGATCCACCGCGACATCGCTCCCGATCAACTGGCCAATCTATTACAACGTCATTTCGGAGCCAACCGGCAAAAAGGCCGTCACGCGACGATGGGTAGTTAGACACTCTTCACATCACCATACCATGCTGCTCCCCTCCCCGACGGACCGTCTTATTCTGCGCTGTTGGCAGGATGAAGATTTTCCCGCATTCGCCCGGATGAACGCCGATTCCCAGATGATGGAGTATTTTCCCGCTCCGCTCTCCCTCCCGGAATCCGCCGCCTTCTTCGACCGCATCCGCCGGGAATTCGAAACGGAAGGGTTCGGACTCTACGCCCTCGAACGTCGCACGGACGGAGAGCTGCTGGGTTATACGAGACTTCACCGGGTCACGTTCGACGGACCGTTGTACGGCCGGGTGGAAATCGGCTGGCGACTGCGCCCCGAAATGTGGGGCAACGGGTATGCCACGGAAGCGGCCCGAAGCTGTTTTCATTACGCCAGCCTGTCGAAAATGGAATCCATTATCTCTTTCACCGCCTTGAGCAATCTGCGCTCACAACGGGTCATGCAACGGCTCGGTATGACACGATTACAGGAATTCGACCACCCCGCACTACCGACGGGACATCCTCTGCAACGGCACGTCCTGTACATGATCCGGACGAGCGGATACGCAGAAACAGAACCGGAAACCCGGCCGGAAAACCTTCGATAAAACTCACGACGCCCCTCTAATCTGCGAGCCGCCGCCGACAAAATTTCCCGGCAGCGGCACGCCCTACAATACCCGAAAACGTTAGACCAAGGACCGGAGCACCGCACGGGGAACCTTCGAATATTCCAACAACTGTCGTCACCGAATATTCCATCGGTCAAGATCGCAAACGGGTCCCTGTCCCGGCCTCCCGGCCCAAACTATGAACCGGAACCTTATCGAAAATTCGACCGTGCGAACAGCCCTTCGTATCCGAATCTTGTCCTCCCGCCTAAAAACCGGCCCGGCCGAAGTTCTGGCCTTATGGCCAACCAGACCGTTCGAAGCTGCATAAAAAAAGGCCGTGGAAAAATCCACAGCCTTTCATATCGGAATGAATCGCCCGCTTATTCGGCAGGAGCAGCGGCCGGCGCAGGCTGCTGATCGGAAGCCGGAAGTTCCGCCTGCGGAACAGCAGGAGCGGGATCTTCGACGATCACTTTCTCCATCAAGGCGTTGGCATCTTTCTCGAGTTCCACGTTGCTGCGAGCCACCAGACCGCGATCCATAGCCAGCGTAGCCAACAGACTCAACACGACGATCACGACGGCCATCGTCCACGTAAATTTCTCCAGGAAATCCGAAGTCTGGCGAACGCCCATCACCTGGTTCGAAGCGCCGAAATTGGCAGCCATGCCGCTTTTGGGATTCTGAACGAGTACAGCCAGAATGATGAGAATACTTGCAACCAGAATCAGAATGATACAAAGAGTGTATAACATGTTCCTATCGTTTTAATTATTTATTTGCGATTTTGTCAATAAGCGACGCAAAGTAAACACTTTTTTCCGGATTTAACAAACTTAATTTGCGATAAATGGCGATTGCTTCGTCGCAAAGCCCCTGGGCCAGGTAGATTTCCGCCAGATCCTCCGTAACGAGGTCGTCGTCACCGCTCAATTCGGCCTCGGTGCGGACCTCTTCAACGACTTCGCCCTCCTCGGCCACGATCCGATGCCCCCCCTCCTTCAGGAAACGGTCGATCAGGTCGGCAGGCGAAAGCGCACAAAGCGCCTCCCGATCGACCGTGAACCGTCCGAGCGGCAGCAGACGCGACACCGCCGCGATCGACACCCGACGGTCGGAACGCCCGGTTTGAAGCACGCGCAGGATACGGGCGGGAGTAAACCACTCGTAACGCCCGACGAGCGCATCGAGCTGCGCTTCATCGACCGGGCCTACCGTGCCTCCGGACATCGTATATTCCTTGAAATCTGCCATCCGCTACCAGTTTGCCGCCGATGCCTGGAAAATGTCCGTCACCAGTTTATCGACGATTTGGGGAATCAGTTCGCCCTCGATTTCATTCAGCAGTTTCGAAGAATCGAAATCCTCGAACGCCGAAAACGTCTTTTTCCACGACATGCTCTCGTCCACCGCATTGGTGAAGCGCACATTGACGGTAATGGTCAATCGGTTCAACAGGGCCGTTTCGGACGAACCCGAAACCGAAGCCGTCGTCGAAGTATAACCGGTGATCTCGCCTTCGAAAGCGAAATCGCCGCCTTCGTCCACCTGCGTCAAACGCGTCTGGCGCGTAAACTTGTCCCGCAAGGCATCCGTCAGCGTCGAGCTCAGGATCGGAGCCACCATCGGGGCGTTGTTCGGGAAGTAGGCCACACTGAAGGTCTTGGCATCGGGCGGAATCGAAGCGCCCGACAACGAATAGTTCACCTTGTACCCGCAACCGGCCAGCAAGAGGCCCGCTGCGACGACGATCGCATATTTGAGTACAGCTTTCATTCGATTATAAACGATATTTTTCAGGAGTTCTCGTCGATGCCGAGCTCCTTGATTTTACGGTAAAGAGTTCTCTCCGACATAAACAGCTCGGCAGCGGCTTCCCGGCGGCGGCCGTTGTTGCGCCGCAGGGCCCGAAGGATCTGCTCCCGCAGCACATCGGCTTTGGTCAGTTCCCGCGAAGGCTGTTCATCGACCACCTCCTCGCTCTCCGTATAGTCCGGAGAAGCGATACTGTGGGCGGAAGCCGGCAACAACCCCGCCAGGTCTTTGGTCGGCTCGGCAGGACGCTCGGCACGCTGCATCAGCTCGGTAAGCATCCGCTTCAGGTCATTGACGTCGGCCCGCAGGTCGAAAAGCACTTTGTAAAGCAACTCCCGTTCGAAAGACACGCCGTCGCCCGGACCGCTATGCAAGGCCGTACTCATCGACGTAGATGCTCCGCTTTGAGATTGTGCGGGCAGGTACTTCGTCAGGATGGCAGGCGTAATGAGCCGCGCCTCCTCGATGGCCGAAATCTGTTCGGCGACATTTTTCAACTGACGGATATTGCCCCGCCAATAGTAATTCTCCAACATCTGCCGGGCCTCGGGATCGAGGGAAATGGCCGGCATACGGTATTGGGCCGCGACATCGGCCGCGAACTTGCGGAAAAGCAGGAAAATATCCTCCTTCCGTTCCCGCAGAGGAGGCACCTGGATCGGCACCGTATTGAGCCGGTAATAGAGATCCTCGCGGAAACGCCCCGCCTGGATCGCATCCTGCAAATTCGTATTCGTCGCCGCCACCACGCGCACGTTGGTCTTCTGCACCTTGGCCGAACCGACGCGGATGAACTCGCCGGTCTGCAACACACGCAACAACCGCACCTGGGTCGAATGAGGCAGCTCGGCCACCTCGTCCAGAAAGATCGTCCCGCCGTCCGCCTCCTCGAAATAACCCTTGCGGGCTTCGACTGCTCCGGTGAAGGCCCCCTTCTCGTGTCCGAACAATTCGGAATCGATCGTTCCTTCGGGAATGGCGCCGCAGTTCACGGCGATATATTTATTGTGTTTACGTGCCGAATAGGCATGGATCACCTGCGGGAAAAACTCCTTGCCGACGCCGCTTTCACCCGTAACGAGTACCGAAAGATCGGTCGGCGCCACACGCAGGGCAACCTCCAGCGCACGGTTGAGCGCCTCGGAGTTACCGATGATCCCGAAACGGTTTTTTATGGATGTCAGATCTGTCATTCCTACTCTATCAATCCTGTTTTACAGCCAATACAGGCAAACTATTCCTGAGTCGTATCCGGAACGGACTCCACACCCCCGTCCGTTCCGGCAGCCACGGGCTCCGGCACGGCAGGTGCGAGTTGTTCGAGGTATTCGCGCTCCAGACGCTCGATCTTCGCCCGGCGTAGATAACCGTAAACGATGACGCCTACGGCCAACACAGCGACCACGATGGCGATGACCATAAATTTATCGATCCTCCGGCGGGGCTTGGAACCCACATAGGTATATCCCTCGGTGGTTTTAAGCGGTTTGCCGTATTGCAATCCCTTTACATAAGGTGCGGGTTTGCGCTTGGCAGAAACGGAAATCCGAGGTTCGGAAATACCGCCGTCGATTACAGGAGAAGCCTTCGCTTCGGAACGGGATCGCACACGGGGTGCAACGGACTCCGCAGACGCAGCGACGGAAGCGGGATGAAGAGCTGCGGCCGAGGAAATTTTATTTCCTTCCTCCGGAGCCGATTCCCCGACAACAGGTCCCGCAGCAGCTACAGGCGTAGCCAGAACCGCCTGAAAGACGATTGCACCGCCCGGTGAAAGGGTCAGACGACCGAAGCCCTCGATTGCATAGGCCCCCTCATGCTCGAGGGCATGACGCACTTCAAACACGAAGCGGTCGATCGCACCGGCAGCCTCCAGATCGTTCATTCCACCCTGCTGCACCAGCAACCCGCGCAAGATGCCGTCGTCGCGCTTAAGCAACTCCGAAAAGACCACACCGCCTTCGGGAACCTTCACGACAAAAGTTCCCAGTTGCGGCACGACCAGCCTCCTGTGCTGGGTCAGGTAATTCGTTATGATTCCAGTCAACACCGTTCTGTCCCGATTAAAATTCGACCCAAAAATACAATTTTCATCGGACAAAAACGAAAAAATTCACCTGTTTTTTCAAAATATACGGATAAACCATTGCCGATCTCGAAAATAATTACCTACTTTGCATCCCAAAATAAAAAACAATCCGCACGAGCTACTTTACTCCGGAATTTACAATGTAGCTCGCTCGGATTATACCGCAAAAAACACAAACGGGCCATGAAAGACAAGTACATCGACCTGATCGAACAGACGTTCGATTTCCCGCAGGATGAATTTACCGTCGAGGACAACGAATTGAACTTCCACGACATTCCCCTGATGGAATTAATCAAGCAGTACGGCACTCCGCTCAAGATAACCTACCTGCCGAAGATCTCCCAGCAGATCAATCGGGCCAAGCGCATGTTCAACGTAGCGATGGCGAAGGTCGATTACAAGGGTACATACAACTACTGCTACTGTACCAAGTCGAGTCACTTCTCGTTCGTGCTGGAAGAGGCGATGAAAAACGACATTCATCTCGAAACCTCCTCGGCTTACGACATTCACATCATCAACGCCCTGTACGACAGCGGCGTGATCGACAAGGACCGCTATATCATCTGCAACGGCTTCAAACGTCCGCAATACGTCGAAAATATCGCCCAGTTGATCAACGACGGGTTCGAAAACACGATCCCCGTGATCGACAACAAGGAAGAGATCGACCTCTACGACGATGCCATTACCAAAAAATGCAAAATCGGTATCCGGATCGCCAGCGAGGAGGAGCCCAAATTCGAGTTCTACACCTCGCGCCTGGGGATCCGCTACAACGACATCATCAACTTCTACAAAACCAAGATCCAGAAAAACAAGAAGTTCAAGCTCAAAATGCTGCACTTCTTCATCAATACCGGTATCAAGGACACGGCCTACTACTGGAACGAACTGTCGAAATGCCTGAACATCTACTGCGAATTGAAGGCCATTTGCCCCGATCTGGACAGCCTCAACATCGGAGGCGGCTTTCCGATCAAAAACTCGCTCGACTTCTCGTACGACTACGAGTACCTGACCGAAGAGATCATCGCGCAGATCAAGAACATCTGTACCCGCAACGGAATCGACGAACCGCACATATTCACTGAATTCGGATCGTTTACCGTCGGCGAAAGCGGCGCGACCCTCTACTCGATCGTCAATCAGAAACAGCAGAACGACCGCGAGAACTGGTACATGATCGACAGCTCCTTCATCACGACTTTGCCCGATACGTGGGGCATCAACCAGCGCTACATCATGCTGGCGATCAACAACTGGGACAAAGAATACCAGCGTGTGCTGCTGGGCGGCCTGACCTGCGACAGCGAAGATTTCTACAACTCGGAATCGCACATCAACGCGATCTTCCTGCCCAAGCTCGAACCGGGGAATCCGCAATATATCGGCTTCTTCCATACGGGAGCCTATCAGGAGTCGATCGGCGGCTTCGGCGGCATCCAGCACTGTCTGATTCCGGCCCCCAAACACGTCATCATCGACCGGGACAAGGACGACAACGAATACTACACCCGCCTGTTCGCCAAAGAACAGTCCTACCGCTCGATGCTCCGCATCCTGGGATATTGACGGAAACGGATTCTCGGACAGAAGATTCCGAGTACATGCTCCGAATACGAAAAATTCATCATTTCCGAAGAAACCCATGAAACAAAAGAAAAAATTTATTCTGATAACGCTTTCAGTAATAACCATATTATTGTTGCTGGGATTTGGGACCACGAGATGTTATCTTTCGTCTAAATATAAAAAAATAGCGGAACGTATGAGATCTGATTATAAAGCGGCTCCAAACCAGCAGCAGCTTCCTCTTTCATTTTACCTAACGTTCGGTTATTTTCCTCGCTCGATGGACGAAGCCCTCGATTTCTATCATCGGGAGATTCAACCGGATGAGTCTAAAGAGACTCTCAGAGCACAACAGGTATTGCAAGATCCGTTTTCAAGAGATAGTTGTGAAATACAATACGTCCCCCTTTATGATTACGAAACAAAGAAACCTGTATCCTTCATTCTATTGAGTGCTGGTGTCGATGGCAAGATGGATAACAAAATAACACCGAGCGATACCCTGTATCTGAATAACTGGTGGGCAAAACTCGATGTATATAATTACGAAGAAGCTGTTTTGCTGCAAGACTATTGGATTAAATGGGAAGATCTGTGTCGTGCATATGGAGAAGATATAGAAACACTCCTAAAATATAACCCGCCTTATCCCGAACTTGCATTACATTTTACCATGAGAAACTATCTGTGGGGAAAGAAAGATTGGATCATACAATTGGGACTCTTAGAGTAATATCTCCAGCATTTCCTTCAAATAAGAGCAACCCCTGCAACCAATATGGTTGCAGGGGTTGCTCTTCCGCAGAACCCGAATTCCGCTCCTTTCAGATTTTCATTAGGTTATCATAATATAACTATTCCCGGCGACCGTTCGCATCACGCCCCCGTCCCGAAACACGTCATCATCGACCGGGACAAGGACGACAACGAATACTACACCCGTCTGTTCGCCAAAGAACAGTCCTACCGCTCGATGCTCCGTATCTTGGGTATTGACGGAAACGGATTCTCGGACCGAAAATTCCGGAATGTACGACACCGATACGAAAGCACCGGCTTCCTAAAGGGAAGCCGGTGCTATTTTAATGCCGGTTCTAATACAACCCCGTAAGCGGACCCAACTGCACGATCCAATCTTTCTTTCCCCACAGGTAATCCGTCATCCTGAACCGAGGAATATCGGGATAAGGAGGATAATAATCAAGGGATTCAACCTCACCGAATACGTTCGATGTTTCATCCCATCTCTCACAAAAATCCTGCAAGAGAATTGCCTCTTCATAATTATACACGTCGAGCTTTGCCCACCAGTTATTCAGGTACAGGGTATCGCTCGGTGCTATTTCGTTATCCATCTTGCCATCGACACCGGCACTTAAAAAAATGAAGGATACCGGAACCTTTTTATAATAATCATAAAGAGGAATATACAAAAACTCACCTCCGTCCCTGGCAAACGGATCCGTCAGAAATTGCTGGGCTCTTAAATCTTTTTTCGCCATATTAGGCCAATAAGTTTGCTGATAAAAATCGACGGCTTCATCCATCGAACGGGGATAATACCCGAATGAATTATAATACTCTAATGGCAGTCGTTGATAAGTCGGCCACATAAAGTAATCCCTAATACTTTCTGCCGTCTCGACATACTTGCCACTCAAATAACGCCACAACACCAAACTGCTCAAAGACAGGATAACTACCAATGACAAAATTGTCAAGATCAATCTTTTTCGTTTCATTTCGAAAGAAAATCAAATCCGGTTGAAATACAAAAATCGTAATTTCAAATTTTTTCGCAGTTCTTTATTTCGATACGAATTCGTTCACCTCACTCCGTACAGATTATCACCCATCTTCGTTTTTACCTTTCGACCTACAATCGTTACCACTTCGAAACCCGCCATGTACTTTCTCATCATACAATGCAACCATTCGGGCATCGGAGAAGTATCCGATTTTATCTTCAGGAAATTCTTTTTTTAATCGATGAGCAATACGGATTCCTTCATCGTCCAATTCGACGATTTTATCCCGATCGGGAAATCCCTTTATGAACTCCTTCCAATATTGCTCCAACCACACATCGATCCGTTTCGAAAGATCCGGACTTATGCCGACTTCATCGTGCTCCAAGTAACCTCCATTGGCCGCATCCCGAATGCCCGTTCCATCGAAGTATCCATCCACCGTTAAATACCGCATAACAAACAAATAAAATAATCGGCAACCATCTCGCTAATCGTCGTAATCGCATGCGACAAAAAGGACCGGGCAGCGACACGCTCTTTATATCACTCAAAATTCGGAAGCAGCCGAAACAATACCAGCCAAACAAAAAAAATACCTGTAATTATTATAAGACATATTCTCAACACACGGTTATTTTTAGGCGAAATCTTTATTTTCCGATAGCATATCAAACTTACAGCCACATACAAAATCAAACCAAGTATGCCATTTGCTATGAATATTAAATATACGCCCAACGGATCTCCCCACTCGAATACACCCGTCAAGAAATACCATACGATATTCGCAGCATAAAGAAATACGACGCTACTGACCGCAAGTTCAACTTTTTTATTTCTAATACTATTCTCTGGCTTCATTTTCAAAAGATAATTACGTTTTCCGAATAAAACCCTTAAAATCAGTACAGATCAACAGTTATTCACCAAATTCCAAAATTCTATACATCAACCACTTACAACATGAAGCCCAAATATTTACTTATAAGGACAACAGCCATTATAATCAAACATATTTTCAATGTACGACTATCTTTAAATGAAAGATTCGTTCTTAAATAAATAAACAGGCTTATTGCGATATAGGACATAAAACAAAGTACAGCAACGGTATCACTTATCAAAAAAAGAGTAAGATAGCTACCCATAATTAGACAGTAGATAGTTCCGATTGTACTAAATACATACAATAATGTAATACCGCAAACGGCGGCTTCAATTTTTCTCATAGCTTTTTCGATGTGTTTTCTTTCATTTCATCCCAAGCGAATACATAAAAACCGTCACAACGTCCGCTCAACATATTCAGGGATATTGGAATACGAATCATTACGGGAAAGACATAAAAATACACTCATTAAGTATCTATCAACCACCTGCTGCTAAACGTCCTCTCCCTGTCAGGAAGCCGCAGGAAAGCATCTGCCCCACCCATTGACATCTTCGGGGACAAGGAAAGAACAAATCCGCCCTTAACGCAACGATCCGGCCATACAAACACGTAATACTTCCACAGGGGCCGGGAGGGGGGGGGAATTTACAATACCCCCGCAACCGCAAAGCTTTCAGCAGGAAGCGCTACGATTCGGATTAAACAAAAATAGTGAAAACCGAGAAAAAACGAAAACTTGTTCCCAGTTTTCCGAATCGCATCCTATTTAAGACTATGTCAAAGATAGTGAGCAGTGAGAAATCGTGCGGGCTTGCACGCAGAGATTGCCGAATCGTATCCTACCTCTCCAAGATAGCGAAAGCCGAAAAGAAAACGGGAGCTTGCTCACAGTTTTCCAGGTGCATTCTACCTTCTACAAAGCTAGGAAATAAATTGAAAAACTCGCCTGGTGCCATCGGCAAAAGATCAATTACCCAGGTCGGCTTCGGAAATCATATTATTCAGCAGAGCATAGACCGTGAGACCGGCGATGGTCTTGATGCCCGTCTTGCGGGTGATGTTCTTGCGGTGGGAAATAACCGTATGGATCGATATGAAATACTGGTCGGCGATCTCCCGGTTAGTCAGGCCCCGGGCGACGGCAACGAGGATCTCGCGCTCGCGCTCCGAAAGCTCATAGCCTTCAGGCTGTGCCGTCGTACGCGTCTGCTCGAGAGCCTGCCGAAGTTTGTGATGCACCCGTCCCGGTGAGTCGTAAAGATTGATTACTCCGTCGAACTCGTGCAGCAGCTCATCGTCCACAGCTCCGTGACAGAGAGCGATAATCGGAACGTCCTGCAACATCGGAAAGGCGTTTCGTATCGGAGTGCGGCGCATCACGGGAAACAGCGCGGGATTGATCAGCACCAGGTCGGGTCCCGTCGTCGCCACCCGTTCGAAACAGGTCGCCGGGTCGCCGGTAGTCTCGGCATCGAGGGCCCTGAATTCGGAAAAACCGTCCAACAATGTCCGAATACCGGCCCCCACGATTGCGGAAGGCTCGATAATCAACACTTTATAAATACGACCGTTATCCATTTTTCTCCAATTTTTCGACCAACGGAATCAAGATCTGATTCTCGATGACGGTATGTCGGCTGAGGTCCTCCTCGAAGCGGAAAATATCGGAGAGCACTTCGTAGCGCAGCTTGGCGGAACAATTTTCAGGAAGGTACTTGATAATGATATTCTTCAGATCGCACAGCTTCCCGTCGATATCGCTATGATTATCTTCGAAACAGAGGATATTGTAACCGTCCACCCGACGTTTTTCGAGCAGAGCCTGCACGTAAGGAAACACGGTTCGCTCCTCGTAATCGAAATGATTATCCACTTCCCGGCGGTAATCGGCGAAAAACGTACTCAAGATTTTACTGTGTACTCCGTCGCAAGTCGCTGTCATCGCGGCCATCTTCGCATCCAGATGCGGAAGAGTAACCTCCAGATAATACAGATGCGAAGTATGCAGGTAATCGAGGACACCGCCCAAATCGTCCGAAGTCAGTTGCTCATAAGGCAGAACCGGGACCTCCGACGAATAAATTCGGCAAATCATCAGAAAAAGCTCCGCCGAAATTCCGCGTTGGCGACAGACTTCGCCGACACTCGACTCGCCGAAGCCGAGGGGAATACCCATGCGGGCAAGCACCACGAGCAACTCGTAGTTGGACTCGACCAGGTCGGCCAGCTTCATACCCGGCGAAAAGAGGAGACGCCCCCGCTCCGTATTATCGAAAGAATGTTCCGTCTGTTTCATAATGCAAGGATTATGTTACAAAGATAGTGAAAGCCGAGAGAAAACGGGAACTTGTTCCCTGTTTTCCGAGGCGCATCCTATCTTCTGCAAAGATATGCAAATTCGGACACACCGCCGAATCCCCATATATTGGTATATCGATTACCGCAGCCCCTATTTATTATAAGTACGATATCGGAATCGGGGCATCCGCGATTTTCAACCTGTTGTGTTCGAACCACTTCATAAAATCATTGAATTTCTGCCGGTTGTCGCTGACCCACAAGCCGAATGCAGTCTTATTCCCTTCCCGGAGCACCCAATAGTTGTAGGCTTCCAGATGACCGGCATCCCGCACCGAACGCAGATATTCCAAAAAAGGAACGACGATTTGATTGTCATACTTCAGCACCGTATTCGCCCCTTCGTCCAACTTCTTCAGGCCTTCGTCGATCCACCGGCTCCGGATCCGGTTCAGGGATTCCAGATCGACGGACCGTTCGCCCCCGGCCGCAGCCTGCATCGCCGCCTCGTACACGGCACCGTAAGGCTCCCGCACATCCCCGGCCAGAAGCATATCGATCGTTATGGCGATCGGACGGTTCTCGTAAAAATCGACCGACACGGAATCGGTGGAAAAAACGATGCCAGTTTTATAGTTACGGAACAAAAGCTCGCTCATCTCCTTATTCCGGTCGCCGCTGGGTAGCAGGTTCATCATTATCTCGCCATAAATCTGGCTCCAGACCTTGCTGGTGGAATAAGCATAAAACTGGGCCGCCCGGTAATAGTTCGACGGGAACATCGGAGCTACGCTGATGCCTTTTTCGAAAGAAGCGACCGCTTCGTCGTAATGCCCCTGCATTCCCGAAACGACCCCCTGCTCCAGATAAAGAGCGCCCGAATCGGGAAAGCGTTTGAGCCCCTGCGCATAAACTTTCAAGGCTTTTTTCGGATTCTTCAGATAATCGTAGCAATTTCCGACCAACTGATAAACCAGATCGTTGCAATCCTCGTACTTATAAAGTGTTTTGGCGAGTTTGATCGCTTTCTGATAATCCCGTTTGACCATATAGGCGTAAGCCATCTCGTACGTCAAAGGCCAATAGTCCGGATCGAGTGTCAGTGCCTGCCGGAGCAACACGATACCCTGATCGGGATCACCGTTATCCATCAATTCAATAGCCTGCCGCTGCAATGCGAGCACCTGCTCGCGGTTGTTCTGTCCGAATGACAGTTGTGTGCCGAACAGACAAAACAACGCCCATAGCAATATTCCAAAAAGTCTTTTCATGACAACAAAAAGTTAATTTTCGATGAATGAAGTTACGATTATTTTTTGGAAAAACACCCCTTCGACAAACAAAATTACCCTTTCGCACCGAATTACCGGCACGAAAGGGTATATTTACACGATACGAAACGGAGGTTATTTCCCCTTACGGGCGATCACGGCATCGATGCAGGCCCGGATTTTCGGTGCAGGGTCCTCCCACGTATCGGGCTTGATGACCTTGCCGTCCTTGGGATTGTAGTGCGGCTTGCCGTCGGGCCACAACTTGGCCATGTTAGCCTGCTGAACGATTTCGAACAGTTCGTCCGGCTCGAGTCCCATCTCGACCATCGTACCCAGCGCGAAGTACATCAGGTCGATCATCGCGTCGGCCTGCTCGTAGATATCCTCGGCGACCAGAAATTCAGCAACCTCCTCGTTCATCCATTTCGCCCGGCTGAGCGAGCGTTTTTTATCCAGCATACGGGGTGCATCCGGACACGGATGACCGAACTTTTCGTGAAATTCACGCACGTCGTTCCACTCTTTCTTCATAACACTCAAAATTCTAAAACAGCCATAAAGGTACGAATTAATTTTCACAAGACACGTCCCGGCAGGAGTTTCGAACCTCTTTTTTCCGGGTGCCTTTTGGCAAAAGAGCGGAATGCCCGCATTTTCGATCGTACAAACATCGACCGAAAACCACGAACACCTTTTTTTGTATCTTTTTACAAAACGAGAATATGATCCGAACAGCCTCGGACAACCGACGGTCAAAAGGACGAAACAGAAGATATCTGTGAACTCTGCTCTCAAGAAAAAGTCGGCTTCGGCAACGACGTTTGGTTTACCGTCCGCACTTCACTTTTCTGGAAAAATAGGATACGGTTCGGCATAGCTCAAACGACGCTCGGAGGGGGAGGGCAGCTACGCTTACGTATAATGCCCTGCAAGGAGGCGCAAAAGGGACTTGAACAAATTTGGTTCTGTCCTTGTCTTTTACTATCTTTGACATAGCCTTGGATAGGAGGCACCTCGGAAAACCGGGAACAAGTTCCCGTTTTCTCTCAACTTTTCCTATCTTTGCAAAAAATCGGATGCGTGGCCCGGACAAGTTCAGACAGATTTGGCTTACCGTTCGCCTTCCACTATTTTTGCAGAAAGATAAATTGGCCGGACAGACGATTGCTGCCGCCGCCTGCGAAACGATCGGATCGAACCCGGGAACACCCTCGCCGTACCTCTTTTGCTACCGCTTGTCATGCAGATCAACAAGGCACAATTCGTATGCAGCTCCGAGCGTCTTTCGCAACTGCCGAAAGACTCGCTCCCGGAGTTCGCCTTCATCGGCCGCAGCAACGTCGGCAAGTCGTCGATGGTCAATATGCTCACAGGTCGCAGCGGCCTGGCCAAAGTTTCCGGTACCCCGGGCAAGACACGGCTTATCAACCATTTCCGCATCAACGACAGTTGGTATCTGGTCGATCTGCCCGGTTACGGTTACGCCCGCACATCGAAAACCCAACGCGACGAGTTCGCCAAAATCATCACCGACTACGTACTCCGATGTGAACGGATGCACTTCCTGTTCGTGCTGGTCGATTCCCGACTGGAGCCCCAGAAGATCGACCTGCGCTTTATCGAAATGCTCGGCCGGGAGGGTATCCCTTTCGGCATCGTCTTTACCAAAACCGACAAACTGTCGGCCGCACAGCTCGCACGCAGCGTCGAACGCTACAAACAAGTGCTCGGTGAACAGTGGGAGGAGTTGCCTCCGATGTTCCGCTCCTCGAGCGAAAAACGGACGGGCCGCGAAGAGATCCTGGACTTCATCGGCAAATGTTTAACAGAATGTTAAAAAAAGATTTTAGAAATACCCGATAATTCGGTCTTTACATCCTATCTTTGCACCATTCAAAAACACAATCACATACTATGGCTATCCACAAAATCAAATTCTTCGCAGGCAGGGGCTCGCGGTACCTCGCGGAGAAAATCGTCGCAAGCTACGGCACCACGCTCGGAAACTCGGAGGTGCAACAGTTCAGCGACGGAGAGTTCCAGCCCTGCTTCAACGAGTCGATCCGCGGCTGCACCGTGTTCATCATCCAATCGACCTTCCCGCCGCTGGACAACCTGATGGAACTCCTTATGATGATCGATGCCGCACGCCGCGCATCGGCCTACAAGGTGATCGCCGTGATGCCCTACTTCGGCTGGGCGCGTCAGGACCGCAAAGACCGTCCCCGCGTACCGATCGGCGCGAAACTGGTAGCCAACATGCTCGTCGCGGCAGGCGTGGACCGCATTATGACCATGGACCTGCATGCGGACCAGATCCAGGGCTTCTTCGACGTACCGGTGGATGCACTCTATGCCAGCGGCATCTTCGTACCGTACATCAAGAGCCTGAACATCGAGGACCTCTCGATCGCGGCACCCGACATGGGCGGCGCCAAACGGGCCAACACCTATGCCAAGCACCTGAGCGCCCCGATCATCATCTCGCACAAGGAGCGTGCGAAAGCCAATGTCGTGGGTAAAATGACGGCCATCGGCGACGTGAAGGGTCGCAACGTAATCATCGTGGACGATATGATCGATACGGCCGGCACGATCTGCATGGCAGCCGATATGCTAATGGAAAAAGGTGCCAAGAGCGTCCGGGCAGCCATCACCCACCCGATCCTTTCGGGGCAGGCTTACGAAAAAATCAATGCCAGTGCCTTGCAGGAGGTGATCGTCACGGACACCATACCGCTCAACCCGGAAAAGGACCTGAGCAAATTCAAGGTGATGACCGTAGCGGACATCTTCGCCAACGTCATCGAGCGCGTACACAACTACAAGGAGATTTCGTCGATTTTCTTCAAGTAGGAGGAGTTTACAATACGACAAAGGGGATGCTTTTTCGAGCATCCCCTTTGTCGTATTTAATGTTTCGCTATCCGGTGCACCTCACAAAAGCGACAACAGTCCGACCGCCAACGCCGCAAAAATACAGGAACAAACGCGTATGATGCGATTATTGCAGAAAGACACCTTCCACAAGAAATAAAACCCAGCGCAACATAAAAGATATAACCCCAGTAAAACCAAAGAAACAATCCCGCAATACACCACGTAAACCAGCCCGTTTCCGCCTGCCCCATCGCATATCATACCAACAAAAAATACGATTATGTCGAGCAGTAGCAACCCGGTCAGTACAAGGGTTGTTATTTCTGCAATTCTGTTTTTTTCATTTTGCTCCGTCATTTCAGCGGCGAATCCGGTTCCCGGACCATAACCATATAGAACATACGGTCGAGGAAGCCGGGGGCGAATTTCTTGATAAAGTGTGTGGCACGCCCCTCAGCCTCCATCAGGCAAAGGCGTTTGCGCTTTTCGATTCCCCGAATAACGATACGGGCGACCTGTTCGGGCGTCATCATCTTCGCCTCGTCGCGCGGTGTCTCGCCCTGGCTCGAACCGTCGGCCGTGAGCGCCGAAAAGCGGACATTCGAAGCCGTGAACCCCGGGCAGGCGACCATCACGTGCAACCCCTTCTTCAGGTTTTCGATCCGCACGGTTTCCAGAAATCCCGTCATCGCATATTTCGAAGCCGAATAGCCCGTACGCCCCGGCAGGCCGTGCAAACCGGCCACCGACGAGATGCCGACCAGCGACCCGTGCGAAGCCTGCAAGTACGGCAACGCGTATTTGGTACAATAGACCGTGCCCCAGAAATTAACGTCCATCAGACGGTGCAGCACCTCCAGATCCACGTCATCGAACAGCGCCCGCATCGAAAGGCCCGCATTGCAGATGAGCACATCCACCCCGCCGTACTCCCCGACGGCCGTGTCGATCAGATTGCGGCACTCCTCCGGCTTGGTCACATCCACCGCGCAGTAGGTCGCTTCGCCGCCTTTGGATCGGATATCTCCGACGATGAGCTGCAATTTTTGCAGGCTCCGGGCGCCGAGCACCACGTTGGCACCCTGCACCGCACATTCACGGGCCAATGCCTCGCCGATCCCCGACGAAGCTCCGGTGACCACGACGGTCTTTCCTTTCAAACCTTTCATCCTATCAATCGTTTACATTTATTTCCAATCCGTCGTAAGCCAGATATACCCCTTCGGGCAACAACGCGGAACGCTCGGCGTAAAGACCCATTTCATGCGACATATGCGTCAGATACGCCCGGCGGGGCGCCACACGGCGAATCAGCGCCAATGCTTCGTCCAGTGAAAAATGCGAATCATGGGGCTGGGGCCGGAGCGCATTGACCACCAGCACTTCGACACCGTACAGCTTCCGCTCTTCGGCCGGGGCAATGGTCTTGAAATCCGTAAGGTAGGCCAGTTCGCCGAACCGGAACCCCGTCACCTCGAATCGGGGCGAATGGTGTCCCGACACGGGAATCACCTCCTTATCCTTGACGCAAAAAGGAACGGCAGGATCTATTTCGCGCAGCTCGATTTCGGGCACCCCTCGATACTTGTCCACACTGAAGGCATAGTCGAAGTCCTTGCGGACGCATTTGAGCGTCTGCCGTGTTCCGAATACGTCGATCCGATAGATCGTGGGATAATCGACGAAATTGAAGGCCCGCACGTCGTCCAATCCTCCGATATGGTCTTTGTGTTCGTGCGTCAGCAGAATCGCGTCGATATGCCGGACCCCGGTCCGGAGCATCTGGTAACGGAAATCGGGCCCGGCGTCGATCACCAGCCGTATGTCGTCCCACTCGAGCATGGCCGAAGTCCGCAGACGGTTATCGCGGGGATCTTTCGAGGTGCAGACGGCACACCGGCAGCCGATCACCGGCACTCCCTGAGAAGTTCCCGAGCCAAGAATTATAAGTTTCATACCCATCGCAAAAAAACGTCGGAGTTTCTGTTTTTCCCGGCGACGGGAACAAAAATACAAAAAAAAACACCGCAGAAAAGAGAAATCGCCGCTTTTTCTCGCACACTCCAGATACGGGGAGCAGCGCGTTTTACCGTACGCTCGAATAGGCTGGAGCGACTGTCGGTATCATTCGAAGGGCGGCGAAAACGATCCACGATACCCCGGGTAACTCCGGCGGTGCACACCCGAACAATTCGGTATCTGTCGGAAAAATTCTAAAACCATACCGCCACAATCCTATACCTCTCTTCCTACAGATCCGATAATCTCCCGGAACCGGCCGCCCTCTCGCCCCTCCCGAAAACGCTACCGCAAGACAACCGGAACACGCCCCGCGAAACAGTTTCCTCCACCGCAAACAGAAGGCGGGCCGGCAACTGCTAACGATCGCCGCCGTTCCCGGCGCACATACGACATTCATCACATTCCGCTCGGAGGCGTCCAGAAAATCCGATGTACGTTTTGCGATTCGATTTGTATAATTTGAGAACGAAACATCCTTCAATCCGGATAATTTTGTATAATTATTTTTCAGATTCGGGTCAAACCGGAAAAACCATTCCCGGACACCCGGATTTTTTACCCCGAAAAACAAGGAATTTCAAGCCCCGTATATCCCACCCGACTCTACCGTCCATAAATTTCACCGACCTCCATCCATCGAAAAAATGCAGGACGGAAGAGTCGCACGGGGCGATTTCCCGGCGAAAGCCGAAATAATAGCGCAAAAAGACATTTTTAGTACTTATTTTTACTATCTTAGTATTCAGAATGTTGGAAAACCTCACATATTTCCTTAACGGAGCTTCCCTGTCATTTTTCGCTATGGGCGCCTTCCACATGGCGATTTATGCCCGACAGAGCAAATCCCGGCCCCATTATCTCTTCACGATCTGCCTGATATGGATGGCATTGATCGAACTCAAAGAGTTTTTCCTGAGCCACGATGCCGCCTACAACTACGAAATTCTCGGCCCGGGCTTCACCTTTCCGGACCTGTTTACCCTGGCTCTGCTGTCGCTCTTCTTTTTCGAACTGGTGATGCCCGGCCGCATCACGGCACGATACAGCCTCAAACTGCTGAGCCCCTTCGTTCTGCTCGGCGGCGCCTACTGGCTCGGAACGGCTTTCGAACCCCGCACGGTATATGCTTCCCTGCCGGAGTTGCTAAAGGACCTGCCGTCCTTCCTGCCGACGGTAATTCTGCTCTACACCCTATACACCGTCGGTTACTGCCTCTTCGCCCTGACTCGCATCGTCCTCTACTCCATCCGTTACTCCCGGGAGATCGCCCAGGCCTACTCGTTCACGGAGCGCATCCACCTGCAATGGCTGCGGTGGATGTCGGCACTGCTGGCCTTCTACCTGCTTTCATACATCATCATCATTCTATTTTTCAGCAATATCTGGTTCACCATTCTCATCTATATCCTGACACTTACCGTCTGGGGTATCCTCTACGGCTGCATCCTGCAATACCGCATCCCGGACATTATCCGGGATTACTGGCAACCGCTCCCGGAAGAAGAACCCATCGAAGAAAATCCGGAAATAAACCTCGCCGAAGGAAAAGGACGCGCCGCATCGCTGCGGGAACAGTTGCAGGAAGCCATCGTACAGCGCAAACTATACCTCAACCCCGGACTTACGATCATCGACTTGGCCTGCGAATGCGGCACTAACCGCACGCAACTCTCCCTGCTGCTCAACAAGGAATTGGGCTTGTCGTTCCGCGACTACATCAACCACTGCCGCATCCAATATGCCGCCTTGCCGCTGCTCGAAGACGAGGTGGCCGGCCATAAAATCGAAGAAGTGGCCCTGTTATCCGGATTCGGGAGCACGGCGACTTTCTACCGCGCCTTCGCCAAAGAAAAAGGCATGGCCCCGCAACAATGGCAGGAGTCCATTAGAAAATCCCGGACAAGGGGGGGGGAAGACAACGGTTTACGGGAAATAACCGGACTTCAGGAAGAGTGTCCGTAAGGCATCGTTCGCAACATTGAACAAGCGTACCGAAGTCGCAAATCAATTTGCCGCTCCGATTCATTTACAATGGACGGCTCAAGGATACGGTCCTATTTCCTTTTAGGACAAAAGCCTGCTCTCTGCTCTCTGCTCTCTGCTCTCTGCTCTCCGCTCTCCGAGCGTCGAACCCGTAATCCGGAAACACCCGTCAGGGATGCCATCCGATCTTCTTCAACGATAGCCGGCATCGAAGAGCCAGCCCCGGATAAAGTTCATCGCCGAATAAACCGCCCCATGAGCCGGATCCTGCGCCGCACGCCCCGAATGCCCGAACACCCGTCAAGAAGCCGCCGGCCAGTTATCTCTTACGGTCGCCAGAAGTAAAAAGCCCCGGACAAGGTCGCAATTCCTATGTGCCGGGGTAACGAATCCGCAATCCGGAAAGCACCCGGCCCCCGGACAAAAGCCTACGCTCCATACACCCCAGCGGTGAATTCTGCGGCCGGCACGGGCTCGGACGCAAAAGAAGAGCACCGCTTCGATCCCGCCGGAAACGGACACGCCTCGCCGTAAAACATCGGCAGTCATATACCGCCAATATACCTTATTCGACGGTCGTTTATTCACGACCCGTGACCGTGTTGTAATACTTGTCGCCCTAAATCCCTTCGCTCGGAGGAAACTTGGGCTACGACACACCCCAAAGGGACACCGAAGTATATAATCACAAAAATACGGTACTTCCCGGCAGTCAAATGAAAGCGGCGCCCCCTTTTCGGAAGCGCCGCCGTATCAATCGAAATACAGGTCTTATTCGGTAACCCGCTCGAGCCATTTCACCATACCGAGCATAACGCCCATCGAGATGATGCAGACCGAGAAGAATACAGTCCAAGCCACCCAAATAGGATAAGCATTGTAGATGAGCGGACCAATCCAGAGCAGCAGATTGCCTACGGCCGTTGCACAGAGCCACAGACCTTGGCAAAGGCCCTGGAGATGCTTGGGAGCAACTTTAGAAACGAACGACAGACCGAGAGGAGAAATGAACAGCTCTGCCACAGTCAGGAAGAAGTAGAGTACGAAGAGCACCCACGGTCCTGTCTTGAGAGCGGCCGCCTCTGCAGCCGGGAGATCCTTGAACGCCTCGGCCGAAGGATAACCGTTGATGATCGAGAATACAGTCATGAAAAGGAATGCCAATCCGGCCAAACCCATACCGATAGCGATCTTGCGAGGTGTGGAAATCGCTTTTCCACGGCGTGCAAGAGCGGCAAATACCCACATCACAACAGGAGTGAGGATAATGACATAGAACGGGTTGAGAGCCTGCCATATTTCCGGCTGTACGGAGTCGGTCTTTACGAAATCGCGGGCAAAGAGCGAGAGTGAAGTTCCGTTTTGATGGAATGAAAACCAAAAGAAGATAGCAATACCGAGCACAGCGAAGAGGGCTGCCATACGCTGCTTGATTTCCGTAGCCATTGCAGCTTTTTCCTCTGCAGAATATGTAACGGTTTCCTCTTTTGCTTTCTTTGCGGGAGAAGGAAGCTGTCTTTTGGTGAAAAGGAATATCGAGAGAGAAATAAGCATTGCGGCAACGGAGGCGATAAACGAATAGTGGATGCCGGTGTTGAAGACATTAAGATAATTCGAACAGAATGCCGATACGGAGCCGGCATCACCTGCAACCACAGAGCCACCCACCTTTGTAATCAGCTCCTGAAGATTGGCAAGGTTTACTTCCGCACCCGCCAAAAATCCATGGCAAAGAGCCGGAAGCTCGGCATTATACATCAAACCGTTCTCACTGAGCCACCAGCTGCGGAGCAAAGGAGCTACGAAGGGAGCCACAACGCCACCAAGATTGATAAAGACATAGAAAATCTGGAAACCGGCATCACGCTGCGAAGCATAGCGAGGATTGTCGTACAACTGTCCGACAATGGCCTGAAGGTTGCCCTTGAAAAGGCCGTTGCCGAATGCGATGAGGAACAGCGCACCGCAAGTAAGCGTAAGAAGCCATGTCTGATTCTCAGGAGTCGCGAAAATGGGGAATGCCAATACGACATAACCGATAGTCATGACAATAAGACCGGAAATGATGGTTCCTTTGTAGTTCTGCGTTCTGTCGGCAATGATACCGCCTACGAGGCTAAGCACATAGATACCGGCGTAGAAGAAAGAATAGACTAAAGCACTGGTCTCTTCAGACAGGCCGAATTTGGAACATAGAAACAGCACAAGCACCGCGTTCATGATATAATATCCGAAACGCTCGCCCATGTTGCTCAATGCTGCCGGGATCAATCCTTTGGGTTGATTTTTAAACATACGCGATTGAATTAGAATTTTTTCTGTTTTTTGTTTCGCGGACAAAGATAGAATTATTTTTCGTATTTTTGTTATAATAATGAACCAGTTTATGGGAAATCCGACGAAAAAGCTCCCGATGATCGAGCGGGACGGCTGGCTGCTTCCGGTCGAGAAAGAGCTGACCGCCCGGCACGAGAGCTACCTGCGGGCACTTCGGGAAATAGAAAAATCGGCCGGATCGATCGTCGATTACGCCAACGGCTATCGCTATTTCGGATGGCAGCGGGACGAGACGCTCGAAGGCTGGTGGTTCCGCGAATGGCTTCCCGGGGCGCAGGACGTTTATCTGCTGGGCGACTTCAACGGTTGGCAGCGCACTTCGCTGCGGCTCGACAGAAACCCGGAAGGGGTGTGGAGTATTTTCCTGCCCGATGCGATGTATGCCGAACGGCTCACGCACGGCTCGCTCTACAAAATCCACGTACACGGCGACAACGGCTGGCACGACCGCATCCCCGCCTATGCGACCCGCGTGGTACAGGACGAGAAAACCAAGGATTTCACCGCCCAGTTCTGGAATCCGTCCCCGTTCGACTGGCAGGGTGACCGGCCCATTGCGGCCCGCAGCGAGGAATTATTCATCTACGAAGCCCACGTAGGTATGGCTCAGGAGCGCGAAGGCGTGGGCAGCTATGCGGAATTCACCGAAAAGATTCTTCCCCGGATCCGGGAAGAGGGTTACGATACGGTACAGTTGATGGGCATCGCCGAACATCCCTATTACGGGTCGTTCGGCTACCACGTGTCGAACTTCTTCGCCCCTTCCTCGCGCTTCGGCACGCCCGAAGCGCTCAAGACACTCGTGCGCACGGCTCACGAACTGGGACTTGCGGTGGTAATGGATCTAGTGCACGCCCACTACGTGAAGAACCTCAACGAGGGGATCAACGAGCTCGACGGTACGGATCATCTCTACTCCCTACCGGGTACGGCGGGCGAACAGCCCTACTGGGACTCCAAAACTTTCGATTACGGCAAGGAACAGGTGCGGCACTTTCTGCTCTCGAACGTCAAATACTGGCTCGACGAATTTCACTTCGACGGCTATCGGTTCGACGGAGTGACCTCGATGCTCTACCGCCATCACGGGCACACCGACTTCGTCCGGAGGGAGCAATATTTCGATGAGGAGGTGGACGAAGCCGCCCTCACCTACCTTACGTTGGCCAATACGCTGGTACACGACTTCCGTCCCCAATCCGTTACGATCGCCGAGGAGGTGAGCGGCATGCCGGGCATCGCGGTTCCGACTGCAGACGGAGGCGTCGGCTTCGACTACCGCCTGGGCATGGCCATTCCGGATTTCTGGATCCGACAGCTCAAGGAGATACCCGACGAACAGTGGGACATACACGCCATTTGGCACGTCCTGACCGACCGTCTGCCGGGCATCAAGACGGTCGCTTACGCCGAATCGCACGACCAGGCGTTAGTGGGCGACCAGACCCTCGCGTTCCGGCTGATGGGAAAGGAGATGTACGACCACATGGACCGCGCCTCGCAAAGTCCGGTCATCGACCGGGGAATGGCCCTGCACAAGATGATCCGGCTCGTCACGATCTCGGCAGGCGGGGACGCCTATCTCAATTTCATGGGCAACGAATTCGGACATCCCGAATGGATCGACTTTCCGCGCGAGGGCAACGGCTGGAGCTACGCCTACGCCCGGCGCCAATGGTCGCTCGCGGACAACGGGCTGCTGCGCTATGCCCAGCTCGGGGAGTTCGACCGGGCGATGATCGCCCTGGTGAAAAAATACGGCATACTCCGCGACGGCTACCCTTACAATTTACAGATGGACACCCAGAATCAGACGATGGCCTTTTCGCACGGCGACCTGCTGTTCGTATTCAACTGGCATCCGTCGGCCTCGATACCCAATTACGAAGTACGGGTGCGGGTTCCGGGCCGTTACCGCCCGATCCTCTCGACCGACGAGCGCCGTTTCGGCGGCACGGAGCGGACCGACATGCGGGGGCAGCATTTCTCCTACCCCGTGCAGGGGGACGAGCTGCCCCGCATCCGCATCTACAACACCTCGCGCACGGCGACGGTTTTCCTCCGCGAAGAGTGAAGGAGACGATCAGCCGCCCGCACCGGGCGGTCGGCAAACGACTGTTTCCTGCTCGTCCGTCCTACCGGGAAATCCGGGATTCGGAAGCCGACGAAGCCTATCAGGAGACGAAAACATCAAAAAAACGACGACACGCCGCTGCCGAGCGGGGTTTCGGACAACAAATTCAATACAATGACGAAAAAATACCGACATCTGCTGTTCGACCTCGACGGCACGCTCACAGACCCGATGGAGGGCATCACCCGTTCGGTACAATACGCCCTGCGGCATTTCGGTATCGAAGTGAGCGACCTACGCGAGCTCTGCCCCTTCATCGGACCGCCGTTCGCGGAGTCCTTCCGGACATTTTACGGCTTCGACGACCGCCAGACCAGCGAAGCCGTAGCCGTATCACGGGAGTATTTCACCGAAAAAGGCATCTTCGAAAACCGGCTCTACGACGGGATGGACGAGCTGCTCGACACGCTCGCAAGCAGCGGATATACGCTCTGCGTCGCCACGTCGAAGCCCCGGGTATTCGCCGAGCGGATCCTCGACCACTTCGGCATCGCCCGTTATTTCTCCTTCGTCGGCGGCACAGGACTGGACGGCTCGCTGCCGACGAAGGCCGATGTGATCGCTCACGTGCTGGCCGGGAGCAACATCACCGATCGCGGAACCGCCTTAATGATCGGCGACCGCAAATACGACATTCTCGGTGCAAAAACCATCGGCATCGACTCCGCCGGAGTTCTCTACGGCTACGGCGACCGGGCGGAACTGGAAGCGGCCGGAGCCGATTACATCCTCCCCGCAATTCCCGACCTGGAAGAGCTGCTGCTCGAATAAACGGACGAAATACCGGGAAACAGAGGGATTGTCTGACAAGTCCTATTTTAACGTTTTCACCCCCGTCGGAATAAACTCCGGCAGGGGTGATTTTCAATTTCGGGAAGTTATCGAACAGCCCTTTCATTCAGTTGCGGGCAACCTTGAAAGCCTACTTTTTCGCTGCGGCCGTACGGCGGGCAATGTCCTCGGCCGTATGCTGCACCTGGAAGCAAAGGTTCGACAGATCGACGCCCTCGATCCGGCGGCCCTCGACGACGATCTCGCCGTTCACCACGACGGTATCCACGTCGGCAGCCTTGCCGCAGTAGATCAGGTTCGCCACCATATTATATACCGGCATAAGGTGCGGCTTCACCGCATCGATCAGAATGAAATCCGCCAGCGCACCCTCCTTAATAACGCCCAACTCGCCGGCATGACCGATCGCACGGGCCGCATTGACGGTCGCCATTTTCAGAATTTCATAGGCAGGCAGCACGCAGGGATCCATCGTCGCTACTTTCTGCAAGAACGATGCGGTACGCATCTCGTCCCACATATCCAGGTCGTTGTTCGAACAGGTACCGTCCGTGCCAATCGTGCAAAGCACCCCTTCGCTATGCATCCGGGCGATCGGGGCGATACCGCTCGAAATTTTCATGTTGCTCTGCGGGTTGTGCGACACGGCCACTCCGCGCTCCCGCAGGATGCGGATATCCCCGTCATCGACGTGAACGCAATGCGCACCGATCGTCCGGTCGTCGAGAATACCGAGGGTATCGAGATGCCGGACAGAAGTAGTACCGTAACGCTCCCGCACGATACGCACCTCGTCTTCGGTTTCGGAAATATGGGTCATGAACCAGAGTCCGTGGCGGCGTGCCAACTCCTTGCCCCGCTGCAACGACTCCGGCGAACAGGTATAGGGCGAATGGGGCGCCACGGCCAACCGGATGCGGTCGCAGTCGCCCGTGGTGGCGATCATCCGCTCCACATCGTCGGCAAAAGCCTCCCAACTCGTATCCAAGTAGCTCGCTCCGAGCATGGCCCGGATGCCGAGCCGCCGCACGGCCTCGGCGATACGGTTTTCGTGCCAGTACATATCGACGAACGTCGTGACGCCGCCCAGCAACATTTCGACAATACCCATTTCGGCTCCCAGTACGATTTCGTCCGGGGTTTGCTGTGCCTCGAAAGGCCAGATATATTCGTGCAGCCACTTCATCAGGGCGATGTCGTCGGCATAGCCCCGCTGGAGGGTCATCGCCACGTGGCAGTGGGTATTGATCAGTCCCGGCATGAGCACCTTGCCCGTGCCGTCGATCTCCCGCACCCCGGGATGCTCCCGCCGGAACGCTTCGATCCGCCGGGGATCGTCGCTGACCAGCGCCAGACGGCGATCCGCCACGCCGACCGCCCCCGTGAAAGTCCGGGGCTCCTTCTCTGCCGTCATGGGCAGAATCGTACAGTTCGTAAATAACAGTTCCATAAGCAATACAGGTTCGACGCAATCGGAATTACAAACCGGGCGGTTATCGTCAAAACGGCATACGTCGAACTATTTTACGGTGTTCACGCGAACATCCGATCCCATTTTGACATCTTCTCGAAACCGCCCCTATCAAAGCGCCCCTTCTATCGATCGCTTCCGGGACGTACCCCTTTCCGGCACCGGATCATTCGGTATCCAGAGAGTTCCCGCAAACGGTAATCAGCTCCCGCCCCGAAACCGAATTGGAATAGATCTGGATCACCTTGCTGAAAGTGCCCGGTTCGTTCTTATGCGGTTCATAGACCACACGGATCACAGCAGTTTCGCCCGGTGCGAGAGGGCGCTTGGAGTGGCTCACCTTCAGGCACGAGCAGGTAGTCTGCGCCCTTACTATTACTAACGGAGCAGAGCCGTCGTTCGTATATTCGAACTCCCAAACCAGATCGCCGCCCCAACGGGGTACGCTCCCGAAATTATGGAACGAACTCTCGAATTTCAGGTGCGCTCCCTCGTATTGCTGGGCGCCGGCCCCGAGCCATGCAAGGCACGAAGCCATTATCAATAATACCGTACGCATCATTCGCATCGTTTTTTTCGCAGCCATCCCCGGCTGCAGATAATCTCACCGATTTTCGAGCTGCGGTGCAATCATCGCACCGCAACCCGAACCCGCATCGGATTTGTCTAATTCAACGTAAAGACATACGTAATCGTTCCTGTCTGCATCAAACTCTCGCTGGATGAAAACCGAGCTTTGCGGGCCGCTTCGACCGCCGCATCGACCAGCCGCTTGCTGTTGGTCGTCGATCCCTGCGCCCGATAGGAGGCGTATGTCACCCGACCGGAAGCATCGACAGTCACATCGACGACGACCTTGCCGGACTCATTGCCCGGATAGGAAGGCTTGGGCAGCTTTCCCACCACCGAGCGCCCCGAAAGGTCGTAGGCAATGCCCGAATCGCTCTGGCCCGTGCCATCGTGACTGCCTTCCGGCGCCCCCGAAAGGTCCCCGGCGTTACCCTCGCCCGCAGCAGGCCCCTCCGACGTGGAAGTGCTCCCCGCCGTGCGGCCCGGGAAGAGCGCCCGACGGTTTACCGTGCGGGGTTGTTCGGCAGGCTGCTGCGCGTCGCTGCGCTGCGGAGTTTGTCCCGGAGTCTCCCGCTCGCGGGGTTTCTTCTCCGGCTGCGGTGTCTGCACGGCGATCTCCTCCCGCTCGCTGGTCACGTATTCGACCTGCTGCCGCGACGCTTCGGCCGCCGCCTGCTGCGGCGGTGCCTGCACATCGGTAGCCGACAGGTCCCGGTCGCCCAGACCGGTTTCGGTCGTCCCGAAATCGATCAGCAACCCTTCGCCGGGAAGCAGCTCGTCCCGCCCCATATCGAACGACACGAACAGGAAAGCCGCCGCGATCGACAGCGCATAAAGCAAAGCTGCGAGGCTCGCCCAACGACGCGCGTTCGATTTATCGTTATTCGGATCGTAATAATACATCGGTCAATTCTCACAAGGAAAACACCGCAGGGCGGCATTCCCCGGGTTTCACTCTATTCGGGCGAGGTAGCCGCGATGAGCGTAAAATTGTTGGCCTTGGCCATGCGCATCATGGCCACCACTTCGTCGAAAGCCACCGACTTGTCGCAATGCAGCGAAACGGTAGGGTTCTCCTGTCCCGTCAGCCGGGACTTGAGGGCTTTCTCCACGCCCTCGCGCGAGCCGACGTTTTCCGTCTCGACATAATACCTGTATCCATGTCCCGTATCCTGGATCGAAATCGTCGTCATTGCCTTGTCCTTCAACTGATTCGAACTTTTCGGCAGAATCAGCTTGATGGCATTGGGGTTGATGAGCGTCGTAGCGATCAGCATGAACAGCAGCAACAGGAAGATCAGGTCGGTCATCGAAGCCGACGAAAACGACTTATCGACCTTGGATCCGCGTTTGATTGCCATAACAGATTACTTTTGAACGGGTTGATTCAGAATATCCATAAAGGCGATCGAGTTGGCCTCCATCCGGAAAACGAGCTTCTCGATGCGAGCCACCAGGTAGTTATAACCGAAGTAAGCCGGAATACCGACCAGCAGACCGCCGACCGTTGTGATCATCGCCACGTACATACCGCTCGAAAGGAGCGACATATCGACCGTACCGCCCGCAGCGGCCATATCCATAAAAGTCTGCACCATGCCGACCACCGTACCGAGAAAACCGATCATCGGGGCGCCGCCGGCGATGGTCGCCAGGATCGGCAGGTTGGTTTCGAGCTTCGACACTTCGAGGTTCGCCACGTTCTCGATGGCCGACTGCACGTCGCTCATCGGACGACCGATCCGGCCGATACCCTTTTCGATCATACGGGCGATCGGCGTATTGGTCTTGCGGCAAAGATCGACCGCAGCAGCGACCTTGCCGTCCAAAATATAATCACGGATGCGGTTCATGAAATTCATATCGAACTCCGACGCCTTACGGATCGCCATGAAGCGCTCCACGAAGATAAAGATCGTGAGTCCTCCCAGAATCAACAAAACCCACATCAGCCATCCGCCGCTCATAAACAACTGCCAAAGTCCCATGCGGGTCTGCTCCGCGACAACGACCGCATCTGCGGTCTGCAACAAACTAATCATAATCTTTTTGAGTGAATTAAATTTATTTTATTCGAGTTTTACTTTTTCCGTATCAATCCCGCTCCATGTCGTATTCAGGCTCCGGCGGATCTTCCGGCAGAAGCAATTCCTGCCGTTGGGCCTCTTCCGCCGCACGCCGAGCCTGCTCCTCGCGGCGGGCCTGACGCTTTTTCTGACGTTTCTTGTTGGTGAAGCGGTCCCGAATACGCTGTTTCAGATCCTTGAAATTATTGAAATCCTCCTTATAGGAGATCCCGATACCGGTTTCCTGCAGGCCCTGGTTCTCGTCGAAACGATCGATGGTCTGCGTGAACGCCTTCAGACGCAGGTTGCCCGACTTGTCGATCAGCCACGTCACATGCGCTTCGCCCATGAAGTTGGAAACATTGTTGCTTACGGCCTGTTTGTTGTCGATGATGTAATTGCCCTCGACCTCGACCAGCAGACGGTTGTTGATCAAATTGGTGGAGAAGCCGAAATCCACCTCGTCACCGGTCATTTCGGAGCCAGCCCGGTAGTTCAGGATGATCCGGTAATCATCTGTCGAAAACCAGTTGGTAAGCTGGTTGGTAAGCATCTCCAGACCCGTTGCCACACCGGAAGAAGCACCGATATTGGCACTGCCGGAATTGCTGAAAGTACCCAGTGCGACCAGCGAAATGAACTGCTGCGCTTGGGCTTCCTGCGTATTGAGCACGCTGGCCACCGCAGCCTGCGTTTCTATATCTGTAACGGGCACGACCACGCTGAAATCCAACTGCGGGTTGCTCAAACGACCGCCGATATGGATCTTACAATCGACCGGCACCGAACGGTCCGAAATCCGGGAACCGCTCTGGTCGTCGTCCGAAGAGGCGGTTACAGTGTTCAACAGAGGCTGCAACGACGTTTTGAGCTTATAGACGGCATTGATGTCGAGCCGCGCATCGACAGGCTCGCCCGTCCACTGAATCATCGAACCGCTCTCGATGATGAATTTCTTAGAAATGATATTCTGCAATGAGAAAAGAAAACTGCCTTCGATGAGCGTATAGTCGCCGTACATATTGAAGATACCGTTACCCGGATTGATATGCAGGTTGAGCATACCGTTGCCACGACCTTTCAGGGCACTGCCGACCGTCGGGTCGATCACCAGTTGGAAAGCGGTATTGTCCTGCACATTGAGAGCCATCGTAATATCCATCGTGCTGCCTGCGGCTTCCTTTTTACGCCCCTGCTGCTGGAAGAGCAGCTTCTTGCGCACCAGATAGTCGGTCGTATCGATCTGTTCAGGGGTGACGAACGTAACGAAATCGGCCGTTTTCGCATTCGACTGTCCCGACAGAGGCATATAAAATTCGGAATCGCCTTCGGTGGTAGCCACGATGTCCATTTTCACACCGCCCTTGCTGCCCGCGATCGTCGCCGAACCCGAAGCGAAAATCCGGCCGTAGAACAGGTCGTTATCCTTCGAAGTGGTATTGAGCACCATCAACTCTTTCGGCAGCACTTTCACCGAATAGGAGATATTGGACAAATGTTCCAGATTGAGGTCGATCGAGAAAAGGCCCTCGTTCTTCTCCGGATCGTACAGCGGCACGCCTTCGGCAATCAAATGATTGTTTTTAACCTCGATCACGGTCCGGGGCATCGTGTAGGTCACCTGCGTAAAATCCACCGTCGTGGTGAAATCGCGCACGGCGATCTGCCCGGAAAGGTTCGCCTCCTTACCGCTGCCGCGCAGGGCGATATCGACATCGGCATTGCCGCCGGTCCGCTCGACCACCCCCTTCAGCAGGGGATCGAGCGCCGAAAGTTCGACTGCGTCGAGGGTAGCCCGGGCGTAATAACGCTTTTGCGAAGGGGCGTAAAAACCACGAACGAGAGTATCGAGATTTTCCCGCTGCTGCACCAGAATACCCGCGCGGTTCTGTATGAAATCCCATCGGGACCGCAGCCAGATCGACGGAACGGCGAGATCGTTGATCGAAATGCTGTCCACAACGATATCGGCCTGCACCTCGCCGGCCCCGAGCACCGCTTTCATCGTCGCCGAACCGTTGGTACGACCGTCCACACGGTAGCCCATCGACGAGGTGAACTGCGAGAAGGGCGCCAACTCGAAATTATGCAGCGTCAATTGCACCGAATCCTGCAAACGACGCGATACGACGCCGTCGAGCAGCAGTTGCTGCCCGGCATTGACCATTCGAAAACGGTCGATTCGTATCCGGGAAGTATCTGCCGTAATACCGTCCGTATAGATATTCCAAGTCTTCTCTCCCCGGCTGATGTACGACGGCGTCAGCCGCAGATCGATCTGCCGGCCCGCAGGACCTCGTCCCCGGGCAAATTCCGAACGGAATCCGATCCGTCCGGAAACATCGCCGATAGTATCCGCGAAATCGGTAATCAGCTCCAGCTTGTTATCCTTGGCCCCTCCGCTCATTCCGACACGGCTCATGTGAAAACTGTTCAGATAAAGGTCCTCGGTCGAAGCCGCGAAAACGAGCGAGTCGCCCCGGTTATGGGCATCCAGATTCAGACGTGTCACCAGCATCCGGCCCCGCTCGATGTAATCCGAGGCCGCTTCGAACGAAAGTTTGTCGTTCGCCGGGTTGATCCGCAACAGCAACCGCGATCCGTCCGCGATCTGTAACCCGGGAGAAACGGCATTGACCAGCGGATTGATCTTCCGGACATTGACCGTAAGTTGGGAATATCCGTCAGCCAACTCTACCGTATCGGGATGCTGCGCCTGCCAGCCGGGACCGCCGTCAAGCGTCGGGACATAATCTCGGAAACGCTGTTGCAGGTAGGCGAACACCTCCTTGTAGGAGGTTTTCCCCTCGTAGTCGGCATCGACAAAATCGGAACGCAGACGAATAAACTTGTCCGACAAGCTGTTCCGACCCACGATCACAACGCTGTCGGCCGCAAGCTCGCGGTCGTTATAACGATAGGATACATCACGGACGAAGATTATTCCGTTCAGGTCGTCGAGCGTACGGCCGACGGCACGCGCAGCAATCCGGGCGGCAAGCACCGACACCGAATCGCGGCGATTCACCCCCAGAGCCGCCAGGTTCGCCTCCTCAAGGTCCAGCGCAAAATCGTAGCGGGGCCTCTGCTCATCGTTCAGGTCGAGCAGCCCTCTAAAATCGAACCGCAGATTCCTGTCCCGGGCTTCGATCAATCCGTTGAACTCCCGGTTCACCAGGTGCCCCTTCATACGGAGCGAATCGTAATCATATCCGTTGATCCCCAATCGCAGGATCTCGCCCGACACTTCGGCGTCGGAGTGTTCCGAGCTGAGTTCGCCGTTTACATGCACATTCAGAGAGAGGGGACCGAGCAGATCGTTTTCCAGCAACTCGCCCAGTTGCAGACTGGACGTTTTCACATCGCCCAGCACACCGCGACAGCCGTCGCGCAGCGAGCTCACCTGCAACAGGCAGGTCGCACCGCCGATCTCGGTCGCCAGCGCAGCATCCGCAGCAAAGGCCGTGAGCGTTCCGTCGAATTTGCCGGTAAGACCGATTTTGCCCGCATTTTTTGCAATACGCAGCACCTCGTCGGGCAAATTCTTGCCTGTGAGGGCAGCCGCCAGCCGATCGACATCCGCCGCCGAAGTCGTCAGTTCGGAAATGTCGGCCTTAAAATGCCCCTTTCCGACATCGGGCAGTCCCTGCGCCGCAAAATCGACCGACAGTTTCGTGTCGGCTCCCGTGCGGACCGAGCGCAGCGATCCCGACATATCGGCCACAGGGCCGCTCACATCAGCGTTCACGTCGGTCAGCGTCAGGTGCCAATCCTTCATTTTGGGCGAGAAATAGGCGATGTCGTCGGACGACAGCGTCGTATTGACGACCTGCGCCGTGATGTCCACCTCCTCGACGAAATTTTTGTAAAGGGCCCAGTCCAATCCGATCAATGAAAGCGAAGGCAACTCGATATTCGACTTCGCCGTCCGAATGTGTCCCTCCCGGATATCGATACAGCCGTTGGCGATGCAAAGACAGCCCGCCAGGTCTTCGACGACAAATCCGCTGCGCTCGCGCATCGCCAAACGCCCGATGTCGGTATGGATCACCGGACCGTCGATGGTGAAATTCTTCAGTTCGGCCCGGATGTCGATCAGGTGCATATCGGCGAAATCCACCCCGTACGACGGATTGCGGTGCTCCAGCCGTTCCATGCAGAAATCCAGCCCATCCGTTTCCAGACGCTCGATCTCCAGCCTGAATTTTCCCTCCGCCCGGGCCTTGTCCTTTTTGGAAAGTTTATCGACCACCTGCTTGATGTTCATCTCCCCGTCGGGAGTTTCGCGCAGGCAAAAACGGGCGTCCGACAATTCGGCCCGGCTGAAAACGAGCCCTCCCCCGAACAGGCCGAGGCTCTTGATCCGGGCATCCAGACGGCCGGCATAAAGCAACGTATCCCGTTGGAAATCCTCGACATAGAATCCGTCGAGCGAAACGCGGTAAAACAAGCCTATATCCACCCGGTCGATACTGATGCGGGTGCCGAGCTTGCGGGAGATTATTTCCGTCGCCTCCCGAGCGACGAAATTCTGAACGGCAGGAATCTCGAACAACAAGGCGACCAACAGAGGCAGAAAGATCAGCGCCAGCACGATCGCCGACACCATCTTGGCCAGTATGTTCACTATCCTGCGCATTATCCGACAAAACCGTTTTTAATAAATTGCAAATTTAAGCAAATTTCGGGATTTAACATCCGGCAGACCGGATATTTATCGTTAAAAATCACCGTTCGAAGAACTTGCCGCGAAGCCCTCCCGCAACGACCGGTAAAAATCCGCGTCCGGTACAATACAGAACCGCAAACCTGTTGCCAATCGCATTTCGGAGTTTTTCCGAAGCCCGGACAGAGACCCGAGATCGGCTGCCGCCCGAAATAAATACGGACATCGGCGAATCATTTCGGATTTTATTCCGTATCTTTGATTTTTATTCGGATAATTCCGCCTCGGAAAAACACAAATAAATTTGCTTTTGCGCTCGGCTTATTCGTATCTTTGACATAGTCTTGGATAGGATGTACCTCGGAAAAATGGGAACAAGTTCCCATTTTCTCTCGGCTTTCACTATCTTTGTAAAGTTTTTGCCACACAAAAATCACATGGACATTACCATTTTAGGCATAGAATCTTCCTGCGACGACACTTCGGCCGCAGTCATCCGCGACCGGACGCTCCTCTCGAACGTAATCGCCTCGCAGGCAGTGCACCAAAAATACGGCGGCGTGATCCCGGAACTAGCATCCCGGGCCCACCAGCAAAATATCGTCCCGGTAGTCGATACGGCCCTGAAAGAGGCCGGCGTGACGATCGACAAGATCGACGCGATCGCTTTCACGCGCGGCCCCGGCCTGCTGGGATCGCTCCTGGTGGGCGTATCGTTCGCCAAAGGACTCTCGATCTCCCACGACATTCCGCTGGTGGAGGTCAATCATCTGCAGGGGCACATCCTCTCCCACTTTCTGGACCTGCCCGACCGACAGCTTCCGCACCCCGACTTTCCGTTCCTCTGCCTGCTGGTCAGCGGAGGACATACCCAGATCGTAAAAGTGGACGGTCCGCTCGACATGCAGATCGTCGGCACGACGATCGACGACGCGGCGGGCGAAGCGTTCGACAAGTGCGCCAAAGTCATGGGGCTGCCCTATCCGGGCGGGCCGGTGATCGACAAACTGGCCAAGGAGGGCGATCCGCACGCGTTCCGCTTCGCCAAACCCCGCATCGAGGGTTTCGACTACTCGTTCTCGGGACTCAAAACCTCGTTCCTCTATACGTTGCGGGACGAAATGGCCGAAGATCCGAATTTCATCGAGAAAAACAAAGCCGACCTCTGCGCCTCGCTGCAGACGACCATCGTGGAAATTCTGCTCGACAAGCTCGTAAAAGCTTCCAAGGAGTACGGGATCCGCGACATCGCCATCGCAGGCGGCGTATCGGCCAATTCAGGGCTCCGCAACGGCATCACGGAGGAGGGAAGGAAACGGGGATGGCGCACCTTCCTGCCCGAATTCAAATTCACGACCGACAACGCCGCGATGATCGCCCTGGCAGGATACTACCGCTACATGAACGGCAATATCGCAACCCTGGACATCGCACCCGTGGCACGGCTCGAGGAGCTCGAACTGACCGTCGCACCGACAGCGGAACAATAACAGAAATACAAACTGTCCCGACCCTACATACAATATTTTTACAGACACCCGGGATCCAAAACTTACAAAAAGCTCCACTCTCCCCGCACAGAGCCGCCTTTCGGGAAAACCTGAAACCGATCGAAACATCCGCTCAAGGAGAACCTTACGAAAAAGCCGAATCGACAAACGATACGACACGATCGGCGGGCACGACGTACGGAGAGAAAGGAAAAATATAAATTCAAAGCAACTTTAACTATGAAAACATTGAAAATCGGCGATCTGCTGGCCCGTCTTCCCATCATTCAGGGCGGTATGGGCGTAGGCATCTCCCTCTCGGGACTCGCATCGGCCGTAGCCAATCAAGGCGGTGTGGGAGTGATCTCCTCGGCCGGACTGGGCGTCATCTACCGGGAACACTCCAAAGACTACAATACGGCAAGCATCTGGGGCCTGCGCGAAGAGCTGCGCAAAGCCCGTGAAAAGACCAAAGGCATCATCGGCGTCAATGTCATGGTGGCCATGTCCAACTTCGCAGACATGGTCAGAACGGCCATCGCAGAGAAGGCCGACATCATCTTCTCGGGGGCCGGTATGCCCCTCAACCTGCCGTCGTTCCTGACCAAAGGCAGCAAGACGAAGTTGGCTCCGATCGTTTCGTCGGCCCGAGCTGCCAAACTCATCTGCGAGAAATGGCTCGCCAACTACAAATACGTTCCCGACGCGATCGTGGTCGAGGGACCCAAGGCCGGCGGACACCTGGGCTACAAGCCGGAACAGATCACCGACGAACACTTCTCGCTGGAGCGGCTGCTGCCCGAAATCGTTTCGGAAGTTCGTCGTTTCGGCACGGCGCACGACACGCACATCCCGGTCATCGCAGCAGGCGGCATCTACACGGGCGAAGACATTTATCGCATCATGGAGCTGGGCGCCGACGGTGTCCAGATGGGCACGCGCTTCGTCACCACGGAGGAGTGCGACGCCTCGACGGAGTTCAAGCGGAGTTACATCGAAGCCTCTCAACAGGACATAGAGATCATCCAAAGTCCGGTGGGTATGCCGGGCCGGGCCATCCACAACTCTTTCCTGGAGCGGGTGAAACAAGGGTTGAAACAGCCCAAGAGCTGTCCGTTCAACTGCATCAAGACCTGCGACGTAACCCACAGCCCCTACTGCATCATCATGGCTCTCTACAACGCCTTCAAAGGCAACCTGTCGGCAGGATACGCTTTCGCCGGCGTCAATGCCTGGCGAGCCGAAAAGATCGAGAGCGTGAAAGAGCTGATGACGAACCTTATCGACGAATTCGACCGTTTCAGCCTGAAAAAACAGTTGGCGAAACTGAAAAAATAACGTTCGATAAAAGTACAAAATCCGTATGACACCTTCCGGTATTGCATGCCGAAAGGTGCTCATTTTCCCCTATCTCAATTTTTAGAACCTGCTCGAATTTTATGTAGAGATTATTTGAAAGCTGTTTTCGAGTAGATTCTTTTGGGGAGGTTGCGTAAATAGCGAACTATTTTCAGCACCTGCTGAAAGAAGATGCAGAAAAGAGGTTCAAAAAAGCCGAAACATTTTCTCTCGGCCAATGTCTAACTCATTTATAAAATTCAAAACAGACTCTTAAACGGAAATCGTCCGCCCCGGCTTTTTATACGGCGCAGACACACGAATCGATCTGCTCCCAATCCAATCTAAAAAGACGTAACACAATGAAAATATGAATAATAGTCTTTTATTTCCGCAATGAACAGAATACATGCGGTATAAAAAACGAAGCCGTTTGTTTTATCCTCCCCTCATTTTCACTACCTTTGCGCCACCATTTTTCAACCTTAAAATTAACCTTAAAATAAAAATTCGGAGATGATCGAATTCAGACCCGCACTTCTCACATCCCTGAAGCACTACTCCCGGGAGAAATTCACCGCCGACCTCATGGCCGGCATCATCGTCGGCATCGTGGCCCTGCCGCTGGCGATCGCCTTCGGCATCGCATCGGGCGTTTCACCGGAAAAAGGCATCATCACGGCCATCATCGCCGGCTTCCTCACATCGGCGCTCGGCGGCAGTCGCGTACAGATCGGCGGCCCCACAGGTGCATTCATCGTGATCGTCTATGGCATCATCCAACAGTACGGCATCGAGGGACTGACCGTCGCCACGATCATGGCGGGCGTATTCCTGATCCTGCTGGGACTCTTCCGCCTGGGGACGATCATCAAATTCATTCCCTACCCGATCGTCGTCGGTTTCACCAGCGGTATCGCCGTGACGATCTTCACCACGCAGATCAAGGATCTGTTCGGCCTCACGACCCCCGAAATGCCGGGCGACTTCGCCGGGAAGTGGATGGTCTACTTCCAGAATTTCGGGACGATCGACCTCTGGGCAACGGCCGTAGGCGTTATCAGCGTCGCCATCATCGCCCTCACGCCCCGCTTCTCGAAAAAGATACCCGGTTCGCTGATCGCTATCGTCGTTATGACGCTGGCCGTCTATCTGCTGAAACGCTACGCCGGAATCGACTCCGTCGAAACCATCGGCGACCGATTCACGATCAACTCCCAACTGCCCGACGCGGTCATCCCCGCCCTCTCATGGGAAGGGATGAAAGGACTGCTGCCCGCAGCTATCACCATCGCCGTACTGGGCGCCATCGAATCGCTGCTGTCGGCAACGGTCGCCGACGGCGTGACGGGGGACAAGCACAACTCCAACCAGGAACTCGTGGCCCAAGGTATCGCCAACGTGGTGACGCCTCTGTTCGGCGGCATTCCCGCCACCGGAGCCATCGCCCGCACGATGACCAATATCAACAACGGCGGCCGCACGCCGGTCGCAGGCGTCATCCATGCCGTCGTACTGCTGCTGATCTTCCTGTTCCTGATGCCGCTGGCGCAATATATCCCAATGGCCTGCCTGGCAGGCGTGCTGGTAGTGGTATCGTACAACATGAGCGAATGGCGCACGTTCCGGGCTCTGATGAAGAATCCCCGCTCGGATGTCGCGGTGCTGTTGGTCACCTTCCTGCTGACGGTCATCATCGACCTGACGGTGGCCATCGAAGTCGGACTGGTACTCGCCTGCCTGCTCTTCATGCGGCGCGTGATGGAAACTACCGACATCTCGGTCATCCGCAACGAAATAGACCCCGGTAAGGAGTCGGACCTCGAGTCGCACGAAGAGCACCTCATCATCCCCCGAGGCGTCGAAGTATATGAAATCGACGGTCCCTACTTCTTCGGCATCGCCAACAAATTCGAGGAACAGATGGTGCAGCTCGGCGACCACGCACAGGTGCGGATCATCCGTATGCGAAAGGTCCCCTTCATCGACTCGACGGGCATCCATAACCTCACGAACCTCTGCCGCATATCGCAACAGGAAAATACCCGCATCATCCTTTCGGGCGTCAATCCCAAAGTACACGAAGTCCTGCACAAAGCGGGATTCTACTCCCTGCTGGGCGAGGAAAACATCTGCCCGAATATCAATGCGGCGCTCCGACGGGCCAAAGAAATAGTGCAAGACCCACAGGAAAAATAATCCTTCGAGAAACAGCCGACTCCGAGAACGAAATATCCCCGTACCCTTTTGCAGGGTACGGGGATATTTCGTTCTCGGCACCGCCCGCCCACAGGCAGGAATATCAGGGTAGTGCCGCAATCGTTTCAAAAGCCTCTCTCCAGACAGCATTTTTCCTGTACACCTCCACACTGCCGGCAGGTACATAAAGAATTTTAGCAGGAAAGCCGAAATTATCTTTCCCTAGCTCCGGCGGAATAACGGCCAGACAGGTAACGACAGCCATATCAAGATAACTTGGAAAAGCTCCTGTTTCAATCACCGTCACGCCATCGGGAATAGTTACATCCGTCAATTTATGACACTGCGAGTATTTACAACCGATTATTACTCAATATTTTATAGATAATAAGTCAGAAATATGGTTGTTATTTTTAATTGCACATTCTAAAAGGTGAAGATTTAACGCTTTTATTGATTATTAACTCAAAAAGGACATCAACTTGGGTCGTTTCTTCTCTTTTCCTTGCTATTCGTTTCCGATATTCCACTTTTGTTTTGGTCTATCTCATATGTACTGCAAAGGTATTGATTTTTGTTTGATATTGCTCCTTGCTTGCTCCTTGTCGTAGATTAATTTTCACACAGGAATTTTTGTTCTCTTTCTATAGGGGCTTGAAACAATCCATTTATTGGAAACAATTAAAGACGGAGCTGGTTTGCCCCAGTGCTTTTTAAGAAACAGGGCAATTATTTTATCTCCACAAAGGCTCTTGTTCCCAATTATGAGGAAAGCCTAATAAACGAGTTCTTACTGATGGGTATTTCGATAAAAGCTGCTTGAAATCTGCAACAAAAGTGTTGCCCATAGAAATGGAGTTAAGCCAATACACCACATAGCAGAGTTGCGGATAAAGTGTTTGTTCACGGAACGAGAAATCCGTAATCCATGTGTTTGGCATACGCATAGGCATCATTGGCTTGACAGGAAAGACCCGATTTGACAGTCTTGAATGATGGGCGCAGCAATTACGAAGTACGGGTCTGGGTACGGATTAAAAGGCTAAGTGATTATTTTCAGTCATTTAGCCTTTTTAATTATCTAATTTTTCCCCACATTTTCCCCACAGCTGTCTATTTATATACAGGGCAACCGCATCAAAATAACGTTAGCTTAGGAAACAAACGTAGTTTTCAACCTCCTCCTCTCCCTTATTGTCCATTTTCCTAAAAAAACCATTGGTCCAAATCGAAACTACTACCCCATAAAAATTGATTTTTTGCCCCATATAATTCAAATTTCCCTTGCGGGTAATATTTTTTAAGAAACATGATTTTTGACAACAGGCTATTATTCAGACAAATACAAAATTATGCATTTTTAAGGGGGGATATTGTAAATTGTTGAAACTTCTCATCCTTGTATCCACCCCACTTATCCCTATTAATACAAAATCGACAAGTATTGATTATCAGGTTATTGACATTTTGATGCGGTTGCCCTGATTTATATATTTTAGAAACATATTTTTCCGTAAAGTTATGTACTAAAGTTTCCCACCCCTTAAAACACCAACTTTTCTCATTTTCCTTTGTCTGTCTTCCCCCATATCCATTGACTGTTAACACATGCCTAACAGAAGTTATGCAGACTATCCACATACTTCGTCCCATTTTTCCAACGCTTCAGCCATTACAAGGATTTTGCTCATCTCTTTGTCGTTTCCGCTGATTGTAGCCATAAGGTATTGGGGCGTCATTCCAAGTATTTCTCCTAAAATGCGAAGAATGCGTTCGATGCAGGTAAGAACTCGCTTCCATAACGTGAGTGCCATGAGATCACCCTCCATATCCGAAAAGAGTTCGCCCATGGTTTGATATTCTGTGAATCTCTTTTCCAAAGCCATGACGGTATATGTAAGGTAACACAGCGTTGCGTCGGCTATCTGACCATTAAAGTCACAACCTTGATAACCTCCTAATCCGAGATATTGCTTAGTCTCCTTGTTCATCACCTCTATGTTCCATCTAATCTGATACACTTCAAAGGCTTTTACGAAAGACATCGTTGTATCCGTGGTGAGCAGAACGTTCCATGCGGAGTTTCTACCATACTTGATGAGGAAGATTCTGATAGGTATATCTCCTAAGTTGCCGTTGAGCTGAATATATCGACATTTGTATTTACGACAGTTCTTTCCTCGTTCACGTTCATAGGTGGCAATGAGTTCTGCAGCATTTTTCTTTTTGCCCGATATAGTGTATTTTGTCTTTCCCATTTTTGCAAGTCCAACAAAGTGCATTGCCCCTTTACCTATGCTTCTAACACATGTCATAAGTTGCTCGCAGGTGAACCAACTATCGGTAATCACATACTTCGCATGTAACCCCATCTTCCATCCACGGCGAAGCATATCCATGGCAACTTCCAGCTTAGACATCTTACACTCTTGAAAGCGCTTATAATCAGGATTGCCGGTGTTCCTCTTGGTGTGATATGCCTTTTTGAGTTGCTGTCTTGTCAGCCCGTAGTTGCCTTGCTTCCCCTTTTCTTGATGTAGTGAAAAATCAAAGGGTATAGTTGTCTTGCCGTCAAAGAAGGCACAAAGTAACAGCTTGTAGCCCAATACGCATCTGCCTTTCATATGGTCGAAAACACGACTGATACCCTCCATCCTCACACCACTCTTCTCAAGTACGGTGTCATCTATAATGAAACATGTAGTGGTATCTGATTGAGGAACTTCGCCATACTTACGCAATAGGCACATATAACGCAGTGCAAAGTGGTTCATCAATCGTCTCCAATCCATCTGTGGGCGAATCATCATGCGATAGAAACAGTTCTTACCATGATTTGAAAGCTCATATATCTTATGTTTGCATATACTATGGATGCTCTCGCCCACAATGCGGAAGAGGCAAAGAGAGAGGAGCAACTCCGAAGCCGAAACTCCGTCCTGTTTCTCCAATGAAAGGCGAGATAATAGGTGACCGATGCCAAACTTGCCAAAAAGATGAAATAAATCATCACTCATTCGGGTTTTAACACTCAAAAGTTTGGATAACTCACTTATTTTCTCTATTTTTGCTTCCATAACAGTTTTGTTGTCTTGTCTTTAAAATCAGTTCTTTAGCGATTACTAATTTACAAAGAAAATTCGACAAACTGTTATTTTTCTATCTATTTATTTGGGTGGGAAACTTTAGTTATGTACCTTTGTCGGCAAATAAAGATATTCTCGTCAAACAAATATAAATAATATAAACATGGAAAAAAACAGAAAAAAACAAATCGTAGTTTTGAGTATAGCTTTAGTTTGCATTTTCATCTTGGTATTTTCATTGTTCCATAAATCAGCGACAAAAGATAGCGCAAATCCTCCTTTAACAAATGTTTTGACTGATAGCATTTCTCAAATTGTCTCAGCTTGTCCTGGCGAAATTGGTGTGGCGGTTATTGTTAATAACAGAGATACGGTTAAGGTCAATAATAAGAGTGTTTATCCTATGATGAGTGTGTTTAAGGTTCATCAGGCATTAGCTCTTTGTAATGACTTTGACAATAAAGGAATTTCACTTGATACCTTAGTAAATATAAATAGGGATAAACTTGACCCAAAGACTTGGAGTCCTATGCTGAAAGATTATTCAGGGCCAGTCATATCATTGACAGTGAGAGATTTGCTGCGTTATACTCTTACTCAGAGTGACAACAATGCAAGCAACCTTATGTTTAAGGATATGGTTAATGTCGCTCAAACAGATAGTTTTATAGCCACATTCATTCCTCGTTCAAGTTTTCAGATAGCTTATACGGAAGAGGAAATGTCGGCTGACCATAACAAGGCTTACTCTAACTATACATCTCCTCTTGGTGCTGCAATGTTGATGAATCGTTTGTTTACTGAAGGTCTTATCGATGATGAGAAACAAAGTTTCATTAAGAATACGTTAAAAGAATGCAAAACAGGTGTAGATAGGATAGCAGCTCCACTTCTTGATAAAGAAGGGGTTGTTATAGCGCATAAGACAGGTTCAGGTTATGTTAATGAAAATGGTGTTCTTGCAGCTCACAATGATGTTGCCTATATATGTCTGCCTAATAATATCAGTTATACCTTAGCGGTATTTGTTAAGGATTTCAAGGGAAATGAATCACAAGCGTCACAATATGTTGCGCATATATCAGCTGTAGTATATTCTTTATTAATGCAAACTTCAGTAAAATCTTAAACTGCACTTGCTTTGATAATTAATGATAAACAATCTAAAAGCACTCTAATCGTTATCGGAGTGCTTTTAGATTACTAATCAAATTGCTTCTATTATAATTTGAATCCTCTACTTTTTCTTTCTTCCTGTTGCGGCACTCTTGCTCCATATCTAAGCCTGTGCCATTGCTCCCTGAACCAGTCGGCAATCGGCTTCCTGTTTATTGTCAGGTTCAGCCTGCTTTCATCGTCAGGGTCATTTTCCACCCTTAAAATATCATCCTTTATATCAAAGTTCCGCCTGTGTTGCTCGGAATAGATTTTACCGCTACATTTCAGGGCTTCTTTTTTGACTATAAGACTTTCAGTCATTTCTTTAGAGAATCCCAGCATGGCACAAAACTTTTCCATGCGCAGCATTTCCCTGAACATCGGAAACCACCTGAAAGCCTTGTCTATGATTCTGGCGAGCCGTGACAGTTCTTTTTCTTTCATGTCAAGTTCCTGCCTGTGCATTTCTCTGAGATTGTGGATTTGCGTATCATGCTGTTTCTGCATCTGCTGTACTTGGCTCTGCAATTTTTCAATATTGGTGTTCCGTTTTGAAACCTCGTCTTGCAGTTTTTCGTTGGCACGTTCCAGTTCTTTCAGTTTTCCACTCCCGAAAAGAGAAGCAACTCCACTAGTTATGGCTGTCGCTGCCGTGGTGGCTGTCTTCTTTAACTTGTCAGTGCGTATTTCTGATTTCACCTGTTTCAGTTCCTGCTCGGCAAGATTTATCTGTTCTTCTTTGTGCCGTTTGGCTGCATCCATGCGTTGCAGTTCAGCTTTCTGCTTCTCAATGATAAAGTCGTTCCGTTCCAGATGCTCCTTACCAGTGACAGCCTTTGACTGCCCGCGTTCCATCAGCAGGATGTCGGATGCAAGGGTCTGCATCTGCATCATGTCATCGTCATTGAGCTTTCGGCTCTTTCCTGTTTCGTGGTTCATCCAGTCGAAAACGATATGGGCATGATAGTTCGGCTTGAACCATCTGTCCCCGACTTTGAAGCTTTCCCTGTCTTCCGCTTCCGGCTGACCGTTCAGCCAATGCCCTTCATCCTTGTGCAGGAAGATTTGCAGCGGTGTGATTCCCCAGCGTCTTTGACACTCCTCACCGAATTTACGCACGTCTGCCAGTGTGGTGTCCGACCTGACAAGCAGCACTCCTTCACGTATGGGGGAGCATCCCGCAATCTTGACTATTTTACCGTTCTTGCCTTTGCGTTCACGCTCCTTTTCCTGCATGGCACGTCCGGTCTTTTCCTTTACCATCTGTCTGATATTGTCATAATGCATCCGCAAATCCGGACTGCCGAAGTCGGGATTTATCCACTGCTCATTATCGGTGGAGAGTTCTGGAACCACATAGGTTCTGGACTCTCCGATGTGGCGCATGTATTCGGCAGTCCTCCTGTTGTGAGCCTCACTCGATGCGATATTGCAGGGCTTGATATGTATGCTTGATTTTGTTGCCATAGATACTTGTTTTTTGGGTTTGTACTTTATTGTTTGCTTTTCCGCTGTCCGTAAACGCATGGGGTTCTTAGGGGTGCAACCCATAAGCGGAGATTGCAAAGAGAGGGTCACTCTTTGCTCTGGGTTCTCAGGGGAGAAACGCCCTGAGTGGGTCATTAGGGTAAAACCCTAATCCCCTCGGGAGAGCCCACAACTACGTAAGCGGAGCGTGTAGTTATAGTGGGCTATATCAATGGCAAGCCATTGTCTGCAAACTCCAGCCTACGGCTTCCGCTCTCCTCCGTCAGGGAGGTTTTTCATCATCGTTGCCGATTGGAGATGCACCGACCAGCACAAGGTCTAAATCGTCTATCAGTTTTTGCAGGACGGGATTCTTCTCTATCATCCGCTGGAGGATTCTCTCAGCCTCGACCAAGTGGTTGGCTGTACTCATCACCTTGCCCTCCCGTATCTGAAAGATAATCCAATCGGCTATGTCGATATGGGCTTCTTTTTGTTTCGGGGTGGCATTCCTTTCGATGATGTCCGAAACCACCACCTTACAAAAGTACATGCTCTCGGCTCGCTGTTTCCACTCGGCATAAGCATCGGCATCGGGAAAGAGAAGCACGGTTCGCCCTGACAGTACACGGAGTTTCTCTTCTCTCATCTGACTCTTACCACCCGTAGCCAGCCATACATAATCGGGGAAGATAGCAGAACCGATAACGGCACTCTTCTCGGATTCCACCAAGACCACCACCTTGTCGGGATGCGTTTTCAACAAGTGTTCCCCGAAAAGGCATTGGGATAGTTGCCAATCCTCTGCCAACACACGCTGCTTTTTCAATATGCTGTGTATCCAGTTCACTGCCGATGTCTGTCCTCCCTTGATACGGTGTCCGTCTTCGGGATTGTACTGCATCACCTTTCCCGTGCGTACCTTGCCCGTCCTGTCTATCTGCCAAAAGATAACAGAGCCGTCACGGGTAGCCCCCAAACGGTATTCCTCCAACAACCGCTTCAACACCTCTTTCGCCTTGTCGCCATAGTAGGAAGTAAGGAGTGTGAAGAGGAAACGGAAGAAATTGCTACGCTCGCTTTGCGACTTCTCCACATAGTGAGGGGGAATATAGCCGATGGCTGTCGGCTTACTTTGCTGCTTCACTTTCTTCTGCTCTGCTCTTTGCCTGTCAAAAGAGAAATCATTGGTAGTTCTGTGTTCAGGATGCTCTTGAAAATACTCTTTCGGAGTGTAGTGATACCCACAACCGCTTTCGTGGTTACATCTGCCGACCGATGGATGCAACGGCACATTATTTTCGTCCACGTAATAGACGAAAGAATGCCTGTCTCCGCATTTGGGGCAGGTATGCCGTGTTGCCGTTCCTTTATACTTCTGTAATGAATAATTGCCCATAGCTTAGTCCGTTTTTGATGGTTGATTGTCGGCTGTCCCATCCTGTCCCATTGTCCCACACTCTAAGGGTTGGGACAGTGGGACACTTGGGACACCTGCGTTTTTACTCTCTTTGCTGCGCTGGATGATACGGTTTACGGTGGACTTGCCACAATTCACCTGTGAGGCTATCTCCCTGACGGACTTGCCCGATTGGGAGAGTTGCAGAATTTGGCAATCCCTTTGGCTTGATTCATTGTCGCCCAATTTTTTCAAGTGTTCCTTTTCCGTGGAATAGCCCCTGAACACGAACTGCAAGAAAGCATCCACCTTGTCAATCTCGTAAACGATTACATTATCCGCATCATGAGAGAACGTGCCATAGCGCACTTTAAGCTGCTTCACATAGCGAAGCCCTCCGTCTTGGGCACTTTTTCCAATGGTGAACACGCTGTCAAAGAAATTGTAGAGCCGTTTGCTTCCGGCAAGGTCGTTGGATGTGATGGGACAATCCAAAGAGCGTTTGGGCGTATGTGCCAGGACAAGGATAGAGAGCGCATATCTCTTTTTGAGATTGTTCAGCTGAATCATCAGCCGTCCTGCGGCATCGCCTTTCTCCATGGCGCAACACAGGTAGGTAAGATTGTCAATGATGAAAATCTTGCAGTCGGTCTGCACAGCCATCTGTTCAATGCCGCCTATGATAGCTTCCTCAAAGTTGGCATCCAAAAGCTGGTTGCAGTCAATAGACACCCGATAGATTTTGTCGGGAAAGGTGTAGAGCTCTCCATGCTCGTTGGTATAGCGGAGCTGGAACTGCTTTTCGGACAGTTCAAAGTCCAGATACAGCACATTGTCGGTTCGGGCGATGCGGTCGGCTATCTGCACGGCAAGGATGGACTTGCCCACGTTGGAATCGGCAAACAAGCAGGAGAGTTCCCCCTCGTACCAAAAGCTGTCCCACAGCGCACGGGGCGTAGGCAATAACGATGCTTCAAGAATGGTTTGGTTTGCCGTCTTGATATTCATCATGCCTACACTGTCGGGCATACCGTTATGCGCTTGGGATGCTTTTGTGAGGTCGCCACGTATCAGGTTGATATAGTTCTTATCCTCTTCCATATCATTCACCAGTTACGTGGGTTGGGCTTGCGACGGTGGGAAGAGGATAAGGACTTGTTCAGTTCCTCGTCTGACAACGGTATGGGATTCTTTCGGGCGGTTTCCAGCCACTTGTCCAGTTCGTCACGGTAAAGGCAATAGCGTTTGCCGGGCTTGGTGGCAGGGATTGTCCCTTCTGACAGTTTCATGTAGAGCGTACCCTTAGGGATACCTAAATACTCTGCTGCCTCGTCCACAGACATGGGCACGTGGGTGTCCACCGTTTTGGCATTGTTCACACTGCGCTGCTCGGCGAGCAGGCTTTTCAGGCTCATCACTTCGTCTCGAAGCTGAGCGACAACCTCGGGGAGGTCGTTGAAGGTAAGAATTGATTTTTCCATTCGCGTACTCGTCTCTTTTGTAAGACTTGGCGCAAAGGACTGAAATGATATATCCGTGAATATCTCCACGACACGTCATTGCAAAATAATTCCCGAATAATTAAGCCCAGCCATAAATGACGGGTAAAATTACTCGGGAAACGATGTAAAACAGGCGGTTATGAGTTACCGGATGGTTGTCGTTGGTGTCGTGATTATCCTAATTCCGCACATAATCCTCGGGATAGTGGAAATCAAGTTTGCCGTTTTCGGGTTCATCAATGGGAATTTCCGTCTTTAACGGCTCTACCTTGAAATTCTTGATGGTTGATAAGTCTGTATCAGCAAACGATTTCGGGAAAAGGGCTTTGATGAACTTGGCACGGTTATCCCCATTGTAGTATCTCTTGTACAGGAAACGCTCAGAGATATTCCATACGAAGTGACGGAGTGGAATGTTGTTGATGTCTTTGGTAAACGGTCTTTGTATGGGCTTCGGGGTATAAGTGTTAAGATTCATCCATTTGTCCACCTCAGTACAGATGTGGTTCACGGTTTCTTGGTCGGCAATGCGAGGCAGGTAATAATGGCAATACTCCATGACCATGCGGATGCGCTCTTCCTTTTCCCGTTGCTCTCTGCTTGCGTAATTGGCACGGTTCTTTTCGTGAAGATCCGGGGCGATAGTAAGCTCTATCGGTTGTGTTTGGATAAGTGTCTCTTCTTTTGTCGGGGATGATTCGGGTACAGGCTCAGGGACTGATGTAGGTCCAGGCACAGATGTGGCTTCTTCAAGTGTATTTTGTGACAGTTCTTCCTGCACCTCTATGGCTTCGGCAATCGTTTCTTTCTTGCCGAACTTGATTTTGTAGATTTCGTATGTATCAAAGATAAGTGTCTGAAAGGAGAGATAGAGCAACCATCCCAACAGGTTACAGCATACGAATACTATCCACCTGACAAAGTTGTCTTGGTTGAAGCTGTCCGCTATTACCAGCGTGGCAATGGAAGATATTAGGACGATGGCGAAGCCGACAAAGCCCAAGATGATGTATTTGTCCTTGATTGATGATTCCATATTTCGTTGAGAGATTGAATGTTCCTGTATTATTTTGTGCAAAGTTAATGCTATTTTTCCCAATTACTGCCCGTTATTTGCGGTTAGAACGGTCTTTTTCAATGTATTTCACGAAATGTCATCATATCATACTCTGTTTCATACTCTGAGGGGCTTATAAATGGTGGCATCAAGCCAAAAACATAGAGGGGCGATTATAGCCTTGTAGCCATAACCGCCCCTCTGAATACCTGTCAATGTGAGACATTTATGCCTCCTTGCGCTTCAAGGTTATCTTGTCCACCACCTGACACATCTGCTGCGCTGCTATCTTGGAATAGATTTGTGTGGTGGTAATGTTCTTATGTCCGAGATAGGCTTGGATGACAGCCATGTCCGTTCCCATTTCCACGTGCAGGCTTCCGAAGCTGTGGCGGGTACAGTGAAAGGTGATTTTCTTGGTTATCCCTGCTGCCGTGAGCCACCGTTGGAGTGGTCCTTGCAGCATCTTGTCCTTGAAATCCTCAAAGATAAGTCCCTCGCCCCGTTCTCCCAGCAGTCCATAGGCTTCATCACTGATGGGGTTATGCACTATTTCTTTGGTTTTCTGCATACGGGTGGTAACGAACATCCTGCCGTTGGTGTATGGTTGTATCTGCTGCCACGTGAGCTGTCTGATGTCGCTCTTTCTCAGTCCCGTAAGACAGGCGAAAAGAAAAGCTTTTTTCAAGACCTCCTCCTCACAGGGTGTTTCGGCAAGCCGTATCAGTTCCTCTTGGCTCAAATGCTCCCTGATGGTGGGAATGCACTCGATGCGGTCTAAGAAGCCGTTTGGGTTCTCCTTTATCTTCCTGTCACGGTAGGCGGTGTGCAGCACGGCACGGAAAGTTGACCAATAGCCTGCTGCGGAGTTGATGTGCAGCTTTTGGTTGGTGTGGATGGATTGGGGTGCATCAAGCAGGTATTCCATGAACTTGCGGCACAAATCCACATCCACCTCCTCAAAGGTGCATTTGCCGTTCACGAACCGCTGGAAATGCTTGTATACGTGCTGCCACTTGATATTCTTGCGGTCAGCCAGTCCTTTGAAATAGGCAAGGAAATCGCCCTTCATCTTGGTCTTGTCAAAAAAGCCGTTGTTTTCATTGAAAATGGCTTCGTAGCGCTGGTTGCGCAGGATGACCGCTTTCTTCATCATGCGTGCGTTGAAGTCCCGTTCCTGCTGGTTTGCAGGTTTGGCGAAGATGTAAATTCCTAAGGCTTCACGTGTAATCACTCTCATGGTGACATTGTCACGGTAGCCGGGATAGTAGTCAAGGCATAGTGAATACTGTGTCCCGTTCTTAATCTTGCGCTTACGCAAGGTAACTGTTTTGCATTTACTCATAATAATTATGTTTTAATTGGTTGTATACATTTTGGAGTTGTATCCATGTTTCCGATGGCAAAGGAACAACGTGAAATATCCGTGAATACCTCCACGATACATCATTTTGAAATAATTTTCGATAATCCCGATTTTTCACGGTTATTTGTTCCTTTCAGCCATGACACGCTCCACATCTGAGCGCAAAAGCAGGTTTTTCACACCCACCTTTATCTTTTCGATGTGCTTCACCTTGACGATATGGCAGATGTTGGCTGACGAAAGACCATAGATTTGCTGCACCTGCTCAACGGTATAGTAGCGTTCATCGTTCACAAGGTCAGTTCTGCGGAGTTCGTTCAAATGTGATTTGGAGTAATAGGTACGCCCGTACTCTCTTTTAGTGGGTATCTTATGGCGATAGGTGTAGGCACGGAGTGCGGTCGGCTTCATGCCGAACAGTTCCTCCACCTCCTCGGTCAGTAGCCAGTCGGTAATTTCGCTAATATCAACTGCCACACCGAAAAACTCGTCAATATGCTTCTTGCTGTAATAGTTCTTTCCTGCGATACGGCAGATGGGGATATGGTTACGCTTGGCGGAAGTGTAAAGCCATGACTGCTTTACCTTAAAAAGGGACATCACCTCCTCGCCCGAATAGAAGTCCAACACTTCTTCGCTTTCCTTTTCCCTTTTTTCTCTTTTGGCAGGTAAGGAAGATGAAGATGATTTCCTTGGTGTGGAGGTGTTGCCGGGCAGGATGCGGTGATAGGGATTGCCCTCCAACATCTGCTCGATGTCGGCTCTGCGGATGAATGCCATGCGGTTGCTGATGCGTGAGGCTTTCAGCTTGCCGATGGCTACAAGTTTGTAAATGTACTGTCGGGAACAGCCCATGAGGATGGCTGCTTTGGAAAAGGTGAGATACTCCTGATGCTGTATCTCCATCAAGGGTTGGGCGACTTTGAAGAGGTTGTTCTTCTGCATCACTCTGGCTCGTTTGGCTTCTGCCTGACAAGCCTCACTGCAATATCTTTGCATACCGCTTCGGGTTACAAAGGACTTGCCGCAAAAACTGCATTTTCTGGTTGCTTTCATACCGTTTTATCGTTTAATGGTTCATTTCTTCAATCCTATATCTCTGAAATGGTAAACGGATGTGAACGGAAGTCAACCATTGTCGCTTTTCTACACAGTGTGACTGTTTCCGCATATCGGGGCGGTTATTGTCGCTTGTCGTAAACGGTTGTAAACCCTTGTCAACTGTCTGCACGGTGTGACAAAAAACAAGCCCCGCAAATTCTCCACGTCAGAAATACGTCTCAAAAATATGTGGAAATTTGGGAAGCGACAAATGGCAACCGAAAAGTGTTAAATTTTAGAATATGCTGGTAATTAAAGATTTACACTCGGATATTTCTGATTAGTTTTGGTTGTTCTATGGTTATAAATACAATCAGAAAAAGCCCCGCCACAAATAGTTTGCAAACTCCCCGGCATGATAACACACGTTAGATTATGACATCGAGCAAAAGCGCTGCTCGGAATAGTCGTTACCCCCTCGGGAATACAGACGCTCTGAAGACTTTCATTCTCGTAGAATGCCCATTCACCGAACCTCACCATACGGTCAGGGAAGGTGATACGCTTCAAACTCTGACAATGCCAGAAAGCCCAATCTCCCATACTTGTCACACTTTCCGGAATAACAACTTCCGTCACAAAGCTGCATAACATAAATGCATAATCTCCGATGCGGGTCACACCTTCGCCAATCGTCAAGGAGGAAATCCTGTTCACATGCGGATACCAAGGCGGAGTTTCCGAAGTACCTCCATCTCTATAATCGGGCATAGGTCCTTCCCCGGTAATCGTCAGGACACCATCCTCCGTCAAAGTCCATGTAAGCTCCCCGGTCGTTCCCCCAAAAATCACCGCCGCCGAATCGCTGCCATCGCAAGAAGATAACCCTACAGGAAACAGCAGGCAAAAACACAAAGACCAAAATAAAAATCTTCTCATAAGCTGAAAATCATTAAATCCCCCTAAAAACAGTTCGTCCAATAAAACAATTCGACATAAATATATAAAAAATTATTCAAAGAGCGCCTATTCGGCAATATTTGCCATGGTGATTGATTATACGATTTAGTGTATCCCCCAGGATTTATCAGGATTTAGTTCGTCATCGCCTCATTTTCTTTACAGCGACAATCACGCCCCAAGCCCCATAATATCGCCCTACTAATCTCTTTATCAACGATGTACTTCGTCATAGCATACAATAACCACAAAATACATCCGTAGCAAACATGCTTGATCATCATCGGTGGTCGCTGCTCTATGCCCTGCTCCTCCTTATCCTTTATATGAAAATCGATTTTTACAAAGACTTTTAATCCAAAGCGTTATATGACAAAGGTAATGACGGGCCGACGGTCGCCGGCACAATTCGTATGTTTTTCAACTTCCCAAAACACCTTCCCTACCGGGACCGAAAGAGATTTCAGACCAGAACCGATCAACACGTCCACGACACACCAACGGGTTCTCTCTCCCGCACCACACAAACCTCAATCGCGAATACACACGATCCGCAATCTATCGCCTACATAAATTTAACGCTTTTAATACGGGTGTCCCGCCCGGCGATTTCACGTTCGACGAGGCCCGTCACCACATCTGCGGCATCGTGCCAGCGGTTAGCACGGAATTTCCGCAATTTTGACACTTCCAGCGATCTTCTATCATACAATCGAATTTCTTGCTGACAGGCGCCGATTAGCCGATTTACAAAAAAGAAAGCGTGTGAGTCGAAATACACGCAGGACGACATCGCCCTGCTCACGGAAGAACAACAGGAAAAAGCTGCGGCAGCGGAAATTGCCTCTGCCAAGACACGAGAACAGGAAGCACTTGCCGAACTGGAAAAAGCACTCGCAGAGGCGAGACTGAGAGGGCAAAACGCGACTGTCCCCCCGGCAGAAACGGACACGGTCAACATTGCTCCACCACAAGGAGCAGCAGCCTCCGGAACCATCAACGAAGAGAGCCGGGCTGTGAAAACGCCATCTGCGGACGAACCGCCCAGCGAGGTGGTACGCAAGGTGAAGACAACCTCGGACTACTTTAACACACTGTCGAAGAATGTCCGTGAACCGAAACTCATCCAAGCCATCATTGACGAGAACATCAAAGCGGTGGACGGCTCGCGCGTGAGGTTGCGCCTGCTTGACGATGTGGAGATTGGCGAGTGTGTGGTAGCAAGGGGAACGTACCTGTACGCCACGGTAAGCGGATTCTCATCCGGACGCGTGAAAGGTAATATCAGCAGCATCCTCGTGAATGACGAACTGGTGAAAGTGAGTCTGTCACTCTATGATACAGATGGTATGGAAGGGCTGTATGTACCCAACAGCCAATTCCGGGAAACGAGCAAGGATGTAGCAAGCGGTGCAATGTCGGGTAATATGAACATGAGTATGGGAAGTACAGGAAACAGCCTTGCACAATGGGGAATGCAGGCGGTGAACAATGCCTACCAGAAAACAAGCAATGCCATTAGCAAAGCTATCAAGAAAAACAAAGTCAAGTTGAAATACGGAACTTTCGTGTATTTAGTGAACGGACAGGAAAAAAGGAATTAAAACGATGATGACATGGAAACAGATTTATCAGAATATCACAAAGGTACGGATGGGCTTTATTATGCGGACTATATAGCCCCCAATAAAGCCGAAACATTTATCGGAAAACTTGTGAGTACCGAGTGGTGGCATCACAGAGGGCAGTTTGCCCTAATATGCAACTTCCGAACAGAAGACAGACGGAGGATTGCCTTATTCGCTTTTCAAAAACATACCGGTTTTTACGGACCAAGATACGGGAATGTTAATTTCAAAACTGTGGAGAAGGGCACTCTTTGGCAATGTGAAATCCAAATGACCCGGACGGGACGTTGTACTTGGGCGCGTGCAAGGCAGATAAAGAAATGAAGCGAAATAGGGAAAAGAAATCAATATAAATATTTTTAATCATGTGCCTATGAAATCTTCAAACTACTTAAAAAAATTATACGGGAATCCGACAGATGAAAAATATACACCGGGATATGGTGTATTACCCATTATCAAATATATACCCGAAGGCAAGATAGTCTGGTGTCCTTTCGATACGAAGCACAGTGAGTTTGTGCAGAAATTCAAGGATGCCGGTTTCCATGTCGTGTATTCCCATATCTATAACGGACAGGATTTTTTCAACTATGAACCGTCCCAATGGGATATACTCGTATCCAATCCTCCTTTCAGCCGGAAGGTGGAAGTCTTCGAACGCTGTCTGAAACTCGGAAAACCATTCGCCTTGCTGATGTCCAACTATTGGCTGAACAATGTAGCACCCTGCCGACTTTTCCAGAATACTGATCTGGAATTACTCATGTTCGATAAACGTATTCAGTTCGGAAAGGGGAAAAACGTACCGTTCAACAGCAGCTATTTCTGCCATAAAATACTTCCGAAACAAATCATATTCGAACAGATAGATGTTACGGACAAATCTCCAAGTTGTATGCAGGATGACATCCCAGATAAGGCAAATATCAATCCGCAAGAGAATAAAGCAATCATGAATTTTCAATTATAACTCTGTATTTCAATGAAAAGGAATTTAATTGGCATTATGCTTCTATCAGGTATTTCCATTTTACCGAAAGCTAACGCACAAACTACCTACGAAGAAATGGAACAACTGACGGTGAACGAACAGATAACAACTGTCATCACGGCATCGGAGCCGGTGCGTTTCGTGGATATTTCCACCGACAAGGTGGCGGGCGATCAGCCCATTGACAACATCATCCGCCTAAAGCCCAAGGAAAGCGGACACGAGGATGGTGAAATACTCGCCATCGTCACCATTGTGACGGAACGATACCGCACACAATACGCACTGATTTATACCACAAGGATGAAAGAGGCAGTAACGGATAAGGAGATACTGCTGCAAGAGCGTAATGCGTACAACAATCCGGCAGTCTCAATGTCCACTGCCGACATGACACATCATGCACGACGCATCTGGAACTCACCTGCAAAAATCCGCAATGTAGCTACCAAAGCACACCGCATGGTGATGCGTCTGAACAATATCTACTCGGTGGGTGACTACTTCTTCATAGACTTTTCCATCGAGAACAAGACGAACATCCGTTTTGACATTGATGAGATACGGATAAAGCTGACAGACAAGAAACTCGCCAAGGCAACCAACGCACAGACTATCGAACTGACACCTGCCCTGGTTCTGGAATCGGGCAAGACATTCAGACACGGCTATCGGAATGTGATTGTCGTGAAAAAGATGACCTTTCCCAATGACAAGCTACTGACCATCGAAATGACGGAGAAACAGATTAGTGGCCGTAACATCAGTCTGAACATCGACTATGAGGATATACTGGCGGCAGATTCGTTCCATGCAGATTTATTGGAGGAGGAATGACTATGAAAAAGACAATCATCGTGATAATTACCTGCGTGTGTATCGCTGCAAGTGCAAATGCACAACAAGGTAGCGGACGCCTCTCGTTTGGCACAGGGCTACTCTACAAGAACGGCATGGATATAACGCTCGCCTACGAACACGAAATGAACTATCGCCATACGTGGGAGTTCTTCGTCAACGGCTATCTACAATGGGCAGAGTGCGCTTCGTGCGGGCATATCTGCCCGGAATCATTTTGGCGAAACTACCGCAGCTACGGTTTTGGCGTGGCCTACAAGCCGTGCATGACGCGGGGACGCAACCACTATGGCAGTCTGCGTATCGGAGCTTCAGCCGGAAGCGACATGAATAAGTTCCTCGGTGGCCTGCACCTCGGTTACGAACACAACTATGTGCTACGGGCCGGCTGGACACTGTATTGGCAAGTGAAAAGCGATGTGATGATAAAAGGTGCGGACGTGCTGCGAGCAGGTGTCGTGCTGGGTGTGAAACTGCCTATGAAATAGAGAAACAAAAAAAGAAAGCAATATGATACGAAAGATACATTTGGTGGCAGCGGTAACGGCTACCGTGCTGTGCGCTGCCTGTGACACGCATATAGACGTACCCGATACAGCAGTTCGTCCAGGACATATCCTCTGCGAGGATGGAACAGCCTTGCCTTACGCACAATATGAACAATCGGGGAAAAAAGCGATAGCGGTTGTCTTCGATACCGAAAAACGTGGAGATACGGAGGGGGACGGTTATGCAGTTTACCTGTGGGACATTGCTCCACAGGCATTCGCTGACAGCCTCGGCATCGCACAAGGCACATCGGCTGACATCATGGCTTATGATGGCAATGAGAATACATTCGCACTGTATGATACACAAGAAACGGCTTCGCCAATGGCAGAAGCGGTTTTCGACCTATGGCGGTACGGACAAAGTGCCTATGTACCGTCCGTGGCAGAGATGCGGCTGCTCTACACCATGAGAGAGATAGTCAACCCTGTCATCGAACAATGTGGCGGTGAGCCGTTACCGCTGGATGAAAACGACTGTTGGTACTGGACATCCACAGAAGTCGAAAAGCAACAGACAGCCAAGGCATGGCTCTATTCCATGGGGAGCGGCGCAATGCAGGAAACACCTAAAGTACAGGCGCACAGAGTACGCCCCATAATTACCATAAACGAATAAAGGATAGAAAGATATGAAAGATACGGATATACTTTTCAGCATAGCGTTGATGATATTGGGAATTGTCCTCATGTATAAGTCCATGAAAGGTAATTCATGCCGACAAATACTGGCAAAACTCGCAGATTCCATAGCATCGGATAAAGAAGATATTAATTTTCAAATTAAAAGGTTCGGCTACCTTTTGGACGAAATGGCTGCCGATAATGAAAAAAAATCAATCTTGAAGTGTCATGCCGACAGACTGGAGGAACTTGTCACGCAATTAGACCGCACACGAAACGAGCTTGAAACAAGTAATCTGTCAATGGCGGATATTAACGGAGAGTTGAAAAGAAGTAATGCCGAACTTGTAAAGAGAGCAACCCAATTACGCAATGAGATACAGCAAAACGAGCTTGTCATCCAAAAGATGCAAGAACGCCTTGATTCTCTCAAAAGAATCAAAGTGGGGCTTGAAATAGCCCTGAATAACATTCAGGCAGAAGAAGTACATTATCTCTCGGAACCGGTATTCAGTTTGGGTATTACCCCATCCATCAAAAGGCATCTTGAATCTCATGGAATATTATATATCGGGGACCTGATTCATCTTAACGAGCAATATCTCATGGAAATCTGGGGTATCGGTCCGGTAACACTTGATAAGATAAAAACAAAACTGAACGAGAATGGTACATGGTTCGGTATGGATGTAATCAGAGTAGGTAATCATTGGTATCGTATAAAACAAGGATCAATAACAGACTGACTTATGGAAGAAAGTAAGGAATTGCAAGGGTTCTATAAAATATTCCGCACAGTGGTATATGTGTCCGTACTGCTGGAGTTCTTTGAATATGCCATTGACCCTGCAATGCTCGACCACTGGGGCGGCATACTGACCGACATTCACGGACGCATCAAACAATGGATGATTTACCACGACGGCAATCTTGTGTACAGCAAAATTGCGACGGTACTGCTTATCTGCATCACTTGTGTCGGAACGCGGAACAAGAAGCATCTGGAGTTCAACGCACGCCGGCAGGTGGTGTATCCATTGACGAGTGGGTTATTGCTGCTCGTACTCTCCGTATGGATGTTCGGCCATACGATGGAAACAAGGCTTTATACCTTACCTCTGAATATCATTCTCTATATGATTGCCTCCATTGCTGGCGTAGTACTGGTACATATTGCATTAGACAACATTTCAAAGTTCATCAAGGAGGGACTGATGAAAGACCGTTTCAACTTCGAGAATGAAAGTTTTGAACAATGTGAAGAAAAAGTCGAGAATGAATACAGCGTAAATATCCCCATGCGATACTACTATAAGGGTAAATTCCGTAAGGGGTGGATTTCTGTAAGCAACTGCTTTCGAGGAACATGGGTAGTTGGAACACCGGGATCGGGTAAGACTTTCAGTATCATAGAGCCGTTTATCCGACAGCATTCGGCCAAAGGTTTCGCCATGGTGGTGTATGACTACAAGTTTCCTACATTGGCGACCAAGCTCTACTACCATTACAAGAAGAACGAGAAACTGGGCAGAGTACCCCAAGGGTGCAAGTTCAACATGATTAATTTTGTGGATGTGGAGTACAGCCGTCGGGTGAATCCAATTCAGGCAAAGTACATCAACAATCTTGCGGCGGCCAGCGAAACGGCGGAAACATTATTGGAAAGCCTACAAAAGGGTAAGAAAGAGGGAGGCGGCGGAAGCGACCAGTTCTTCCAAACCTCGGCGGTAAACTTCCTTGCCGCTTGTATCTACTTCTTCGTGAATTATGAACGTGAACCCTACGATGCCAACGGCAAGCCTCTATATGCGGAAAGACAGCAAGATCCGCAGACCAAATTCTGGAAACCGACAGGTATCGTGCGTGACCGTGAAGGCGGCAATATCGTGAAACCTGCCTACTGGCTGGGAAAGTATTCGGACATGCCACATATTCTGTCATTCTTGAATGAAAGTTATCAAACGATTTTCGAGGTACTGGAAACTGACAATGAGGTTGCTCCGCTGCTTGGCCCATTCCAGACAGCTTTCAAAAATAAGGCAATGGAACAACTGGAGGGTATGATTGGCACGTTACGTGTTTATACCTCGCGTCTGGCAACCAAAGAGAGCTACTGGATATTCCACCGGGATGGCGATGACTTCGACCTGAAGGTGAGTGACCCGAAGAATCCGAGTTACCTGCTGATTGCAAATGACCCGGAAATGGAATCCATCATCGGTGCATTGAACGCTCTTATTCTAAACCGTCTCGTTACCCGTGTGAATACCGGGCAGGGGAAAAATATTCCTGTGAGTATTATAGTGGACGAGTTACCGACACTCTACTTTCACAAAATAGACCGTCTGATAGGTACGGCGCGAAGCAATAAGGTGAGTGTAACGCTCGGCTTTCAGGAACTACCGCAACTGGAAGCCGATTATGGTAAGGTAGGTATGCAAAAGATCATTACGACGGTAGGTAATGTGGTAAGCGGCTCGGCACGTGCCAAAGAAACGCTGGAATGGTTGTCAAATGACATCTTCGGCAAGGTGGTCCAGGTCAAAAAAGGCGTGACTATTGACCGGGACAAAACAAGTATCAATCTCAATGAGAATATGGATAACCTTGTGCCTGCCTCGAAAATCTCGGATATGGCAACCGGATGGATATGCGGTCAGACGGCACGGGACTTTGTGAAGACGAAAACAGGTATGGGCGGTTCAATGAATATTCAAGAATCGGAAGAGTTCAAGACGACAAAGTTCTTCTGCAAAACAGATTTTGATATGGCAGAAATCAAGAAAGAAGAAGCGGCGTATGTGCCGCTACCGAAGTTCTACACCTTTAAGTCGAGAGAGGAACGGGAGCGCATCCTATATAAAAACTTCGTACAAGTGGGACAAGATGTGAAAGAGATGATAAAAGACGTTCAGAATAAGCGCAACGCTATCTAAAGAAAATGGTAATCTAAAGAACTTTCATAATGAATTTGAAAATCAACAATTTGTCATTTTGCTTTATGAAAAAACTTTAGATTACCAGTATACAATAGCACTACTATTTATTCTCACCCAGTGATTTCAAATATTCTCTCAATTTAGGACTTCGTTCCCAACTTGCAAGTTCTGGTGTAGTTAAACCGATTTTGCTATATGCGTTTTCTAATGCCTGACGCTTACATGCAGAATCCGTTTTAGCATAGACTTCTGTTGTTGAAATGGATACATGCCCTAAAACATCGCGAATGTATATCAGAGGACATCCAGCCATCAATAAGTGCATGGCTTTGGAATGGCGGAAACAATGAGGTGAAATCCGGTCTGGAATGAGATTCGGGAATTTAGCTTTGGCTAAGCCGACATATTTTTTCAGAAGATATGTTATCCCCATAGGAGTGAATTTCTCATGTCTGGAATTGAAAAAAAGAGGATGGGACTGCTTATCTGTGATGGCAAGTCTATTTTCTTCCATATAGCGCTTTACAAGATTTATGATACTGTTCTCCAATGGAACTTGCCGTATTTTATCCCCCTTGCCATGTAGGATTATACAATACGGCTTTTCCATTCTGATGGAGTCGGGTGTAAGGTCTATAAGTTCCTGTACACGAGCACCTGAATTGTAAAGCAGTGACAGCATGGTCAAGTCTCTTCTTCCACGAATGGTTGATACGTCTATTTCAGAGAGTATCGCTTTAATCCCCTCTATAGTAAGATAGTTGGGCGGTTTAGAATCACATCTTTTCTTTTTAATTGAACAAATGGATTTCCATTGGTCAATATGAGTGGGATCGACATAAATCATGTATGTAAAGAATGAACGGAGTACAAATAATCTGATGTTCCTTGTGGATATACTATTATGACGTTCATTTTCGAGCCATGTTAAAAAGTTGCAAATCAAATCCCGGTTAAAGATGTCAAACTGGATAGTGTCAGCCGTAATGCCGATTTTTTGTTGAAGGAAATCGAGCATTTGGGAGAACGTATCCGCATAACTTTTAATAGTGTGCTTACTTGCACCTCGTTCCTTGACAAGATATTTCTGGAAGTATCTTTCAACGGATTTGCCAAAATCAGGATAGTTATTCATATTCATCTTCAAATTCTGCCGCTTTAATTAAAATATCAGTAATAGGTTCACTTGCCATATGGCTATACGATATATATTGAGGGTACATTTCCGCCGTAAAGCGGAGATACTGTTCCGTTGAAAAAAGGCTCTTATGTCCCATAAATTCGGAAATCACAGGGATGCAGTTATACAAGTCATAACCTTCGCCAATAAGTTTCATCATAACGTGAACGCATGCCGTGTGACGAATATCATGCAGCCTTGCGCCCGTTTTAGGGTTGTTGCCTTTAATACCGGCTTTATACATAATCTTATGGAATCGAGCCAAGACTGTACGTTGTGATAAGGGATTCCCCCTGTGATTTACCAAGAAAGAACTTTCAGGTTCTTCCAGATGTTTCTTTGAGATAAGATTACGATACGCAATAAACTTATGAATTTCTACTTCTAATTCGGTATTGATCGGGCAAAGCCTTTCACTGCCATTTTTGGTGTATTCCAATCTGAAAGCATGACTCTTCAAACAGACATCTTTGTTTTTCAAGCTCAAAGCCTCGCCTACGCGCATCCCGGTACTATAAAGAATACGGAGCAGTAAAGGCATCGCAAAAATTGCACTGTCAGGTTTGATACATTTGTCTCTCCAATGATCTGCCACATCAAATATTCGCAAAATTTCATCATGGGTGAATATATAAGGTACAAATGGACGGGCTTTATATGGCAAACGTTTGGGAATAAAGCATTCTACCCCCAATGTCGCCATATATTCCAAAAGCATGATGATGTAAGAGCGCTTACGGTAAACGGTTTTGGGATTATTGACATTTCTAAAAGAATCAACCCAATTTTCAAAAATTTCTTCCGTGATGTGTTCTGTATCAATTCCAATACTGTACAAATATTTATCGAACATATTGAGTATATTAGTGATACAACCGAGATCCTTATGTGTAAGGGCACATTCTACAAGGAACTTATCCATATATGGAGCCAACGGACTCAGAAATTTAGCATCAATCATAATCAAAAAACAAGCCTCCTCCTTGTGTATAGAAAGTTTCACTTATAGCTGGTACAGCAAGAGAGCAATGTAGAAGACCTTTGATGTCAACGGTCAAATAGTCCACTGTATGCTGTGTTGCGGCGTGTCCGAGAATGTCGGAAATAACGGGTAATGTTTCTCCGTTATTCAACAGATTGGTCGCCAAACTATGGCGCAAGGCATGAGGTCCATGATGACGATGCCCGTTTGAAATACCGGCTTTCTGAATATAACTACTTACTATTCGATGAAGCATTTCCGTTGTGATTCCATCATAAGGGAAATCATGCGTAAGAAAGACTCTCTTGTGACGACAATGAGGACGTGAGTTTTGTATGTAATCAACAAGGGCTTCACCAACATCTTTAAGCAATGGCAATGACAAGTGTCTTTGAGTCTTATGCTGAACCAGGTTAATGGTATTGTTGTCCCAGTCAATGTCAGAGAAGAGTAATCCCCTTATGTCAGAAGAACGAAGTCCCAGCCTTGATGCCAATAAGATCATAGCATAGTCCCGTTTCCCTATTTCAGTATTGCGGTTAATGGCACTTTCTATGAGGTACACTTCTTCCGGCATATAAAAAGAAAGTATCTTTTCCTTTCTTGGCATACGACCGAACATTTTGAAGAACGATTGAAAGTCATCTGACTGTATGCCTTCCCGGTACATGAATCTACAGAAATATTTGATAGCTGTAATAGTTCCAGGTCTGTATTTGTTGATAGATGAGAAGAATTCGGTCAAATCATGTCTGGTAATCGTATGCGGTATCCTGCCTTTCATTTCCATACTAATGGAAAATCTACTTAAAGACACCGCATACGAGGAAAGTGTGGATTCGCTTCTTCCCGATGATTTATAAAACACAAGAAATCGTTCAATTATTTCCTTAAATGCAACGGCATACTCGTACTTAATACGAGCGGGACGAATTAACGGAGAAGGCATTTCACCGAGAATGAAATTCAATAACCTAACACACTTGTAAATGTCGTTTCTCTTCACGCATGAAAACGATTCATCAAATCTGACATGGCGCATTAAAGAAACTCCAACGGCAGGAGTATAAGCCGCAATTTGCTCATGCTCCATGAAAGTTATTAGTGTTGATACAGAACATTTGTAGGAAGAAATGGTTGCTGCTTTCAAACCATGTTCTTGAAGCGTCCTTCTGCAAAGCCTTCGTATCTCCCTAATTGGAATGCTTGTTTTAGCCATAATTATAATGTATTATAGTTACCGGCAATATTACCGGTAGATACAATATAACTGGCTTTGCGAGAATAATCTAAAGAAATAATCATAAAGTATATTGTGAGACAGAAAATTATAGTCTCACAATATTCAGACTTTAGATTACCATTTTCTTTAGATAGCTCCGCTTATCTAAATCTTTCGATTAGCGGGGCGAAATAAAAATCCGGCTGTCTGATATAATGTATATGAATAAAAAGAACAAAAACCGCCAGTACGATTGTACTGACGGTTTACTACTAACTAATCTCTTCTTCTGGTTTATCAGGAGAGCTACCTGCTTAATAATTGGGTGAGTTGCTGATGGCATTTTTTTTCGTATTCCTCTTTGTCAGTACCGCATTCAATTGCCCTGTCAATGACATCCCCTAACTCGTTGTAACAAACTTCTTCATTGACACACTCTGCATCTTTGCCTTTCAACAGATATACCTCATAATAGTCCGACCCATTAAGTGCAATAATGACGTATCCGGTGTGTAACAGTCCGTTTACTTTGATACGAAGTGCAGGCAGGTCTTTGAAGATGGTGGCTGCAAACTCTGCGATACCCCATGACATGAGGACGGGCATAGGGGTAAGTCCTATCAACTGCTCTTGAATGGTCTGTGCTATTTGCATTACATACTCTTTTTCCATAACTATGCTATTTTTAAGATGATTATTGTTTTTTTATTCGAACCATTCCGGGTTGTCCTTTTTCAGTTCGGCAACCAATTCTACGTCTGTCAGTCGCAGGTTTGCCATGTCGGTAAAGAAGAAAACCTCGTCATAGATTCTTTCGGCTTCCTTGCTTGCGAAGCCTTCGTTTTCATCGTTGAAACTACCGGGCTGAAGGGCATCGAGCAAGGTAATCGAGCCGATAAGGAGTTCTTCACCCTCGTTGGATTCCACCACACGGCAAGGATAGTTATTGCCGCCAAATTGTACTTCTTGTGTTTTCATACGCTTGTTATTTTATTATTTTAATGGGATATGCTTTCCATTTGTCTTGAGGTATTCCATAAGACACTTTGCTTCTTCATGTGATGCACGATTGCGGTCATCATAGCGACGTGTCTCATCCGCCATCACAATGATGCACTCCTTAAACAACCTATAGAGGCTCTGTTGCAGTGTGGGGTGCATATCAGGTATAGCGGCTGCAAAACGCTTGGGATTGAAACTAAAACTATTCACTGCCATTTCCCATTCTTTGGCAAGTTTGTACTCTTTGCTTTCTTTGATGTTGTCCATTGTCATGAAATTTTAATGATTTATTTTTCTTCCCTCTGTTCGGTTCTATATTCTGTCTGAACCGCTTGGGATTTACAGATGCTTTACAGGACTGACGAACAAGCTATTTCCAACGCTTTTTTTGGAAAATTACTCTTTCACAGAAAGGAAGAATTTTATAAAAATGCACTTCAAAGCGATGGAATCAAGCGCGGCAGTCCACCTTCGCGTCTGGAAAACCAACCGGCGAGGACAGGAAGGAACCGGAGAAGGAATAAGATGGAAAAGATAAAAAGGAGGAAACTGATAGGTATAAATGGAGACGGGTGGCGGCGGGGTATCGGGAGGTAGCTATAAATGGGATAGAAAAGACATAATCGCGCGGATGGCGGGTTTGCCCGGCAGACGCGCCCGACAACGGTTTGGAGCAGTTGTCCGTGAACATCTTCACCTTAATTGTAATCTAATTACAAATTAGGAACGAATAGAGGACAGATTACTCTACCCTCTATTCGTTGGTTCTGATTATGGTTAAGCTGCAATATTTTCCTCTTGTGGCTGTTCTTCGGTCTGCATCCCTACTTCGGATTGCTGTTTGTCAGATTGCTCAGCTTCCTGCTTTGCTTGTTCCTGCACCAAAAGAACGGCTTTTTTCTCTTCGATACGTTGGTGACGCTTCTCATACACTTCATTATGTCCGTTCTTGATGTCTGCCAACAGGTCGGGCATATGTTTTTGTGCGAAGTCAAGCAAGAGGGATGCAATGGCATTGTTGCCGTATGCGTTCTTGAAATTAGCAATTAGAAAATCCCTGCGAATAATCGCTTTCTGCTTGCTCGTGAGGTTGGCAATGATGTTTATCTTTTCTTCATCTGTAAGGTAGGAATAAGGCTTTTTTTCCTCGATACCTACCGCTTCGAAATGCTCTTTGCGGAGGGATGATAGCAAGAAGAAATAAATCATCTTGTCCTCGTCTTGCCCAAACTTGCAATCGGACATATCAACCTCCAAAATCTGTTTTTTTGTGTCCTCTACAGTCTTTTCCAGGGCAATTTCCTTGTTGCGTTTGTCTTGCTTTTCCAACTTCTCTACCGGTGAAAGCGTCTGCTCCTGTTTTGTGTCATTGGTAGTACAGGTAACTTTCGGAACATAACAAAGTACGATGTCCTTGCTCTCAATACGGAAATAAAGGATGATTTCACCTGCTTCACTTCGGGTACGGATTTCTTCGCATTCTTCCGTGTAATCGTTCAAATCCTGTTCGAACTCGCTCTGTGCCTGTTCGTATTCTTCGGTGGTGTCGTACTCATCTTTTCGGGGTGCTTCGGGCTGTTCGGGATATGCCTTTGCATAATAGTTAAGGCTTTCCACTTCGTAACCCATGGCGGTAAGACGTTCTACTACGGCTTCATTGCTGTTGAAACTTTCATAGCAGAGGGATACCTCAGGGCGTTCTTCCATAAGGCGCACGGCTTTCTCCGTGAGATATGCCGCATTCATTTCAGCAAGGCAAGTACGATTGGCGCAATTTCCGCAACCACCCTCGCAAAATAACATCATATTATTTGTATTGTGAGGACACGACAGACAGAGGGTCTTGTCAAATGCGTATCGCTCCAAGTCGGTGGTATATTGCCGTTCGATGTTCCGTGCAACATCAGAGGCTTTCATTCCTCGCCAACTATTGTACTGCACCCCCTCTTTAAGATGCTTGTTGTACACCTCTTTCTGAATATCTTCCCCATAACGGCAAATTTCGCTCGCTACGCTGATTGTGATTTCGTCCTGTTCCAAAAGCTGTGCGATTTCGGGCATTAAGGAAACGAATTTAAGGCGTGTGCGGATATAGCTTTCGTTTTTACCGAACTGCACCGCCAAAGACTGCACATCGTGGCGACCACTATCAATGAGCTTTTGGTAGGCATTTGCTTCCTCTATCGGGGTAACATCCTTGCGCTGGAGGTTTTCAGTTACCGCCATTTCTTCGGCAACTTCGTCTGAAATTTCCATAACGACAGCCGGAATGTCCTCCAATCCTGCCATGAGGGAGGCACGATATCGGCGTTCTCCAAAAACAATCTCAAAGCGGTTGTCTTCTATTGGGCGTACTCCAATAGGCTGTAACACACCCTGCTGACGAATACTCTCGGAAAGTTCTGCAAGGCTCGCTTCGTCAAAATTCTTACGTGGGTTGTAATTGCTCGGCTGCACGTTTGCCAATGCTACCATTGTGATGTTTTTCTCTACTGATTGAATTGCTGTTGCTTCCATAATCATAAAAATTTAATTGGTTTTAATATTTAATTTCTTATTTTCCCTTTGTTCGGTTCTCTTTTCTGCCTGAACCGCTTGGGATTTACAGATGCTTTACAAGGACTGACGAATAAGCGATTTCCGACGCTTTTTCCGGAAAATTACTCTTTCGCAGAAAGGAAGAATTTTATAGGAAATGCACTTCAAAGCGACGGAATCAAGCGCGGCAGTCCACCTTTGCGTCTGGAAAACCAACCGGCGATGGCAGAAATGGACCGGATGAGTGGCATTAAAAGAATATAGAAAAGGAAGAATACGCTGAAAGGCGGATGGTAAAACGGATGGAACTATAAAGGGATGATTAACGATACAACGGGACAAGCGGAAGGACGTAAGACCAGACGGTGTAAAACAGGAATGGAACTTACCAGATAAAAATCCTTTGAGCCATTTCGCTAAATAAATCTGTATCAATTGCCTGTTTTACCAGAAATTTGCATTATTTTTGCAGTAACGAAACAGCCGTTTCGGAAACAGCCGTTTCGGAAACAGCCGTTTCGGAAACAGCAATAAAAAAGGATAAGGATATGAGATTTTTTGACAGGACAGAAGAAATAGCCTTTCTTCGCAAGATTCGCGAAATGGCCAAAAACAATGCTCAGTTTACAGTGGTAACGGGACGTCGCCGTATCGGTAAGACATCACTTGTGTGGAAAGCATACGAGGACGAACCGATTCTCTATTTCTTTGTTGCCCGGAAAGCCGAAGGCGATTTGTGTGAGGACTACCGGCTTGAGATAGAGCACAAGCTGGGTGTCCCAACCATGGGACGGGCCGAGCACTTCACCGATGTGTTCGAGTTCCTGATGAAACTTTCGGCAGAACGTCCCATCACACTCTTTATCGACGAGTTCCAGGAGTTTTTCCGTGTGAACAAATCGGTGTTCAGCGATATGCAGCGCATCTGGGACCTATACAGCCCGAAGTCCCACATCAATCTGATTGTCTGTGGTTCGATTTATTCCATGATGACAAAGATATTCAAGGATAAGAAAGAGCCGTTGTATAACCGGCAGTCGCGCTTTATGACTGTGCGTCCGTTTACCCCAACTGTTCTGAAAGATATTCTTTCGGAATACAACCCCGGCTACACGGCGGAAGATCTGCTGGCCTTGTACGCTTTCACGGGCGGTGTGGCGAAGTATGTACAACTACTCGTGGATGCAGGAGCAACAACCAAAACGACTATGCTCGACCAGATTATAAAGGCCGACTCCATATTTTTGGGCGAGGGTAAAGCGATTCTTATCGAAGAGTTCGGCAAGGATTACGGAATCTATTTCTCCATACTATCGGCCATTGCACGAGGAAAAACATCCCGTTCGGAAATTGAAAACGTGGTAGGCAAGGAAATCGGCGGTTATCTTACCAAGCTGGAAAAAGAATACGAAATCATATCGAAGAAGCAACCGCTGTTCGAGAAGAGTTCCGCCAAGAATGTCCGGTATGTCATCGAGGATAATTTTTTCACGTTCTGGTTCCGCTTCATCTACAAGTACAGCTATATGCTGGAGATAGAGAACTATGGAAGTGTGAAGATGATTATAGGTCGGGATTATGAAACTTTCAGCGGTCTGATGCTTGAACGTTACTTTAAGCGTGTACTGATAGAACGGCAAGTCTATACGCGTATCGGAGGCTGGTGGGACCGCAAGGGTGAGAACGAAATAGACATAGTAGCTGAAAACGAACTGGACGATACGGCGACATTTTTCGAAGTCAAACGCAAGGCCGAAAATATCGACATGGAAAAACTGGAAGCGAAAGCAGCCGCTTTCATGCGTGCAACGGGAGAGTTCAAAGGTTATTCCCTGTCATACAAAGGGTTGTCAATGACTGATATGTAGCAATACATATCGGCATAACGTACTAACAGAAGTCACAGATTTAAAAGAACGGGAAGCGAGGAACATACCCTCACTTACCGTTTTTTTCCAAATACTCCTTCATCGCCTCATTTACAATGTCTCTCAATGACATATTCTTCTCAATAGCAAGGAATTTCATACGCGTATGAACACTCTTGTCGATAACGAAATTGCAATGTACCGCAGGCTCTTTTTCAGTTTTAAGTGGTGTGGCTTCCTTCTTTTGCGGAGATTTCTTCGTGGATGACAGCAATCCGTCCAGTCCGCTTTTCATACTGTCTTTCAATAAATCACTCTTGCCCATATTGTCTTATTTTAATTTCAAAACCTCTTGTGCCAAAGCCATATAATCTTTGGCTCCATTGCAGTTCTTATTGTACTCAAAGACGTTCTTTCCCTTTATAGGAGCTTCGGCCAGTGCCACATTGTCCCGTACAATCGTTTTGAACACTTTGTCACAGAAAGAGTCATTGATAATTTCAGCTACGCTCTTGTTGAGTGTCTTGCGCTTGTCAAACTGGGTAATAACAATGCCACCAATACTCAGGTTCGGGTTCAGGCGTTCCTTGACAATCTCAATTACGCTTGTAATCTTCGCCATTCCGCGCATGGCGAGGAATTGTGCCTGCACCGGAATAATCAGAAAGTCCGCTGTGGTAAGGGCATTGAGTGTCAGCAAGCCCAGTGAAGGTGGACAATCAATCAGGATGTAGTCAAACTTCCGACTGTCAAGCAACTTCGTAATCAGACCTTTCAGTATCAACTCACGTCCCGGCTCGTTTATCAGTTCGGATTCTGCCGCCGACAGGTCGAGACAGGACGGCACAACAGCAAGTCCGTTCTCCAGTTCGATAACCGGTAAGGGATATTCGCCTCTCATTGCCCCTGGAAAATCCAGTGTAAGCTGCCCCCTAAAACCAAGCGATTCTGCCCCCTTGTGCTAAAATAATCCTACCCCCTTGATTCCAATATAAAAATACCCCTGCTTGGCAATGCCCGGCAGGGGATTTTTCGTAGATTTGATTCCCGTCTTGACCGGTGGGATAAAATCATTTCTACTATGACAACAAAGATAGCAAACATCCTCCAATGTTACGCATTGGGGATGGGGATAAAGCAGATAAGCAGGAGCTTTGAGCTTTCCCGCAACACGGTGCGCAGATATGTGCGCCTGTTTCAAGAGTGTGGTATACCGATAAAGGAGTTGGCCGCCATGCCTTCCGCTCGCATCCAGGAAATGTTCTCTGAAGGTGTTGGCCGTAACAGGGAACCGTCACAACGCCAGCTTGAGCTTGAGGCACTCCTTCCTGAGTATGCTGCCCGGCTTAGCCGCCGAGGCGTAACAGTGAAAACCCTGTACGAAGAGTACCGCGAGACCCATCCTGACGGATACAGACATGCCAGTTTCGGCAACTATCTCATGCGTTACCGTATGGTGACACATGTCGTAGGCCATGTCGAGCATTATGCCGGAGACCAGATGTATATCGACTTCGCCGGTGACAAACTGGAAGTCGTTGACAGTGAAAGCGGTGAATGTCGCAGCGTTGAAGTGTTCGTGGCCATACTTCCGTGCAGCCACTATACCTATTGTGAGGCGGTCTGGTCCCAGTCAAGGCAGGACTTGATTAAGGCGTGTGAGAACGCGCTTCATTTTTACGGCGGGGTTCCGATGGCGATCGTACCAGACAACCTCAAATCGGCGGTAACCCGCAGCGACCGTAACGAGCCGGTAATCAACGAGGAGTTTGCGGCATTTGCCGAACACTACGGATGTACCGTATACCCCACACGGGTACGTCATCCAAAGGACAAGGCCTTGGTGGAGAATGCCGTGAAGCTACTTTACCGATCCGTCTACGCTGACATCGAGGGTCTTGTATTCCACTCGCTGGAGTCTCTGAATGCGGCCATATCCGAATCGCTCTCGGCCTTCAACGGACGCAGGATGAGCGGGCGTCCCCAGTCCAGACGGGAACAGTTCGAGCAGATTGAGTCCGACTGCCTCCGCCCGCTTCCCGCCATACGCCATCAGATGAAAGAGCGACGCTCCGCAACAGTAATGCGTAACGGCTATGTCACCTTCAGGCTTCACCATTACAGCGTACCGAAAGAGTATATAGGCAAACGTGTCGAGATTGTCTATGATGCGGACACGCTGGAAATATATCATGGCCTGCGTCTGGTGACCACACACCAGCGCGATGACACGCCATACTCCTATACGACCAAGGATGCCCACGGACTGCCCGGACGTCATGGAAGTTATGAAAAGGATCTGGAACAGATTTACGAACGGGCCGGCCAGACAGATAACGTCCTGCTGCTGTATCTGCGCAAGGTGGCGGAACTCAAGAAGTATCCTCCCGCGGCGTTCCGTTCATGCAGAGGCATCATGGCGTTGGAGAAGACCTTCGGGCTGGAACGGTTGGTGGCGGCAAGCGCATGCGCCACGCAACTGCGCCTATACGGATATCAGGAGATAAGGCGGATCCTTGAACGCGGGGATGATGCAGACTTCCTGTCAAAAGACGACATTGACGATGAGGTCCCCGTAACATCTATCCACAAAAACATCCGCGGAGCAGCCTACTTCGCACAATTAAAACATTTAAATAGAGACAACAATGGAAACAAATAATCTTACCGCACCGATAGCTGTCGAAAAAGACCGCAACACGTTGACAATCGAACTGATGAACCGTATGAAGCTGCACGGCATGGCCGCCGCCTTCACTGAAAGCCTAACCTCCACTATGGCAGAAACAATGACAATCGACTCTTTCCTGCACATGTTACTTGCCAGGGAATGGGACTACCGTGCCAATGCAGCCATCCAACGCCTTATACGCGGGGCGGCGTTCCGCTACAAGGCCTGCCTCGAGCAGATAGACTATGCAATCCCGCGTGGCCTTGACCGCAATCAGATGGAGCGGCTTGCATCGCTGGAGTTCATCCGCAAGGGACAGAACCTCTTCATCACAGGGTCATCCGGTACCGGGAAGAGCTTCCTTGCCACAGCAATGGGGTATGAAGCCTGCAAGAAGGGCATACGGACATATTATGCGAATGCTCCGAAACTTATGGGTACGCTTAAGGTGGCAAAAGTAAAAGGCACACTGGAATCGGAACTCAAGAGAATCGAACGGAGCACGCTGCTCATATTGGATGACCTCTTCCTTGTGAACCTTGATGCCAAGGAACGACCCATCCTGCTCGATATAATAGAGGACCGACATGGGCGCAAGTCCATCATCATCACCTCGCAACTGCCAACGGACAATTGGTATGATGCAATCGGAGACCCTACAGTAGCAGATGCCATTATGGATCGTATTATACATACGGCGCACCGGATTGAGCTGACAGGAGAAAGTGTCCGTAAAATGGCTGCATACAGAGGGAAATAAACTAAAATAATAATAACCCCATCGGTCAAGACTTTTTAAGGGGGCATTGTTGAATGTTTTAAGGGGGCAGAATCGCTTGGTTTTAGGGGGCAGCTTACACTGGATTTTCCACCGGTATGGTAAAAGATTCTATGAGGGCGAGTTTTATCCTCGGACAATGGAGAGCGTATCACATCCCCCTCGTATATGGCAATGCCCTTTCTGTCTTTCAGCCCCGTGTACTCGCCAACGGTATCTTCATTGACTGGTGCGATGTGATGATATTGGCCTACATTAAAGCCATCATCTGTGTAATTTTTACTATGTACTCCGATACAAACAGACCCATCATCGTACTGTAACAGGTCGCCATATTCCCACTCCCCGTTGTCGAGGCGCTTGCCCCGGAATTTAATCTCTCTCATAATCTCGTTTATTTGATTATATTTGTAATTACTATTGTAATGACAATGCAAATATAGTGAATTAAATAACCAATTTCCAAATAAATGGCAAATAAAATAACTGAAATAAAGGAGAGGGTATTGCAAATTGCTAAATATCACGGGGTTAGTTATGAGAAATTTTCAAATGAAATAGGAATGTCTTATGCGAGTTTCAAAGGAAAGGCGAAATTTACGCCATTGAACTCGGATGCAATAGCGAATATTATCACTATTTATCCAGATGTGGATTGCTATTGGCTTCTTACCGGAAATGGACAAATGCTTAAAAATAATGAGGCCTCCGCAGAAAAAAACGACAAAAATTCGGAACGAATCGATAAATTATTGGATATTGTTGCCTCCCAGCAAAAGACGATCGAATTATTAGCCCAAAAAGGGGCTGCGGCGGATGTGCAGGGTGTTGCTGGCAAGGCGGTACAAGGATAAAACAACCCGAACGATTTATACTGACACCCGATTATCCGATCAAAGACGCGGCCCTGCCTTACAACCTCAACATCACCACCACGACAAAACGGATTACAAAACTGGATATATTATTGTTTCACGCGTTCGCAGAATAACATAAACTCTATCGCCTTATGAAAATATCAATTACTGGACATGAAACAAGTGGCGTCATTACATACACAATCACGCCTGATTCTTTTCAATGTTTGACCGTTGATGCCTATAAAATCAGCAATGCAATAGATTTATTCAATAAAGGTGTTGAAACACTAATAAACGATATTCGACATATTGAGGGGATAGATGTAGTAAAAATCAAGAACTTGGTAATCAAATACGATCTATCCAATGATGACGTCGATTTTGAACTCGATTCCGATGCTTGGTATGCCTATAAAAAATACCTTTGCGAAATCGAGGGTCGTAAAGCTATATCTGCCAAGCGTAAAAATGAGTTGCTTTCAAAAGGAAATATTACAGTACACGAAAAAGAGTCATTTTATGATCAGATCATAACGGGTGACATAATAGTAGAGGATCGTTTATCTGGCGACATCTTGGAACAGGATTTAGAACATGCGGCCCCCAGTAGCCCATTTTATGATAAAAAGGTAGTATTTACCGGTGTGCTTGAGTCAATATCACGTAGCGAGGCGGCCGAGATCGTCAAAGCAATGGGGGCAGATATTAACAACTCGATCAGTAGCCTAACAGATTATGTCATTGTCGGTATGAACGCAGGGCCATCCAAATTAAAAAAGATCGAGAACTATAATACGAAAGGTGCTAATATTCGGGTTATTTTCGAATCCGAATTTTTGAAAATGATAAAATAAAAAATCCCCCGATCACTCCGGGGGATTTCCAATATTGCAGGGTAGGATATGAGGGGTTACGATGGTTCTTTCCCCGCCTCTTTCATGATCGCATTCCGGTGCCGCATCATCGCGGCGAGGTCGTCGTTGCTGTCTTTCGGGCACAAGAAGATGAAGAAAGCGAAAGTTTGCTCGAAAGTTTCTGTCGGAAATCACACAAATCTTTGCGCGAAACTTTGTAAAAAGCCCCCGGAGCATCTCCGGGGGCTGCCGTTTCCAAATAGGTCGTCGTCAAACAATAACTACCGGTAACAGCGATTCATTACGGCACGATCGAGGAGAACGCCACCGCGAACCGGTGCAGCGCCTCGACGATCTTGCGGCGCTGGGCAGGGCGGGGCTTGGCCTTATCGTTCGCATAACGGCCCAACTGGGCGGCCGGTATGCCGGTCAGTTCCGCCAGCTTGGTGTCCTTGATGTACTCGCGTGCATATTTCAACGCGCTGACTGCATCGTACTCCAGTTCGATCTCATACGCTCCGTCCAAATATGCCTTGTAGGGAAAGCCCATCTCCTTGGCCGTTTTGATGTAGAGCGCAACGCCCTCTTTCATGTCGGCAACGGCCGCCTCGACGGTATCGCCCATGCCGGCAAACATATCCTTTTCCATCATGGCCGAAATCGTTCCGTCCGATGCCCATTCGATGATAACCTTTACCTTTTCCATAGTCGTGTGTGTTATTTTGTTTCCGGTTGCCCGGGGAGGGGGCTTATTTCAGCCCCATCTCCCGGATAAACCGCCTTGCTATTCCCGAACCCATCTCTTTCGAGCCGTGAAAAGGAACCGAAACCGTTTTGCCATCCTTTTCATAAATTACGTGGCTCCCTGTCTGTCGAATAGATCGCCATCCATTTTTTAGGATTAGGCGGTGCAACTCACTTGATTTCATATTACCCTTTGTTATTGTTTGACGATACAAAGATAATGCAAAATATATCATTATCCAAATAAATAGTATATTATTTTATACTTTCGTAGAAAATAATTAGTATTTGCTCTTCACGTAGTCCAAAACGATGCGGTTATTCGTGTCGTTGCGCGTGAACCGGCGGTGAATGTACCCCCGCGTGGTCTTGAGACTTTTGCCGCTTTCGAGGCCGGTAGCTGCCCCGACGTGATTCAGTGCCAGCGCGATGTCGGCCTCCGAGATCCCGCACTCCTCGGAGGCAAGGGTGGCCCAGGTGTGGCGGATGTAATAGGTACTCAACGGCACATCGATACCCAAGTGCGCGGCAAGCTGTTTGCAGCCCGCATTCACGTTGTGGTTGAACTCTCGAAAATTGGCATACATTTTATAGAACGAGAACAACCGTCGTTTGTCGGGGTCGCGATACTTGTGGATCAGTGGCAGCGCCTCCGGCTCGACCTTTACGGACATCAGCGCCTCATCCTTGCGACGGGTGGCCGTCTTTTGGCGGTGGTAGGTGATCCGATCCTCCACGATCTCGGCATCGTCTCCGAACAGGTCGGCGGTGTTCATGGCCAACAAGTAGAACGAGAGCGCCAGCACGTCCCGCGCCAACTGCATGCGCTTGCCCGGGACCGCCTCGGCTTTCAGGATCTTCACGAGGTCATCCTCGGAAAGATCGCGTTTCTCCGGTTCCTCTTTCACCTCGACCTGCAATTTCTTGCTGCCGAACGGCCGGTGCGTGATCAGGACCGCCTCGGCATCCTCGTCGTTGTACTTATCGCAGGCCGCATTAAAAAGGGTTTGCAGGTCGGCCAAATAGTCCTTTGCCGTTTGCGCTTTGCACCCGGGGCGCCGCACCGTCACCTCTTTTCCGTGCTGGTTCGTTCGTGTCTGCTCGTGCGGTTTCTGCATATACTCGACGAATCCCTGCAAGTTCTTAACGTTGATTTCCTTGACGAATACGGTGGAACGCCCGAAATAGTCGGTTAGGTTGCGAATGACGGCCTCAAATCGTCCGGCCGTCCCATTACGTCCCTCGGCCCTCAACGCCTTAATATGGCCCTCGCAAAAGGCAATGAAGTCGATGCCCGCACCGCCGTCCGTCGTCGTGTACTTTTCGATATAGTCCGCCAACTCGCGGGCCGTGTATTGCGAGAGATTCGAACCGAGGTTCCGCAGCAGGATATTTTCATACTCGATGATGTCGCGGTCGATCAGTCGCACAACCTCGGTGTCCCTGATGGTTTTGAAGTCTGCCGTGATTTGCTTGCGCGAAACATAGACGTCGGTACGCAGATAAACCGACTGTCGGTTATGCGTTAGACGAATCGACACGCGAAATTTTCCATCACGGCGCTGGTGATGCTTGAATACGGCGATTTTGTAGGTAGGCATAATATGTACGTGCGTAAAATTTTCGTAAAACAAACGTACATATTTTTACTTAAATATGTGCAAAAGTATGCAGAAAAAGAAAAACCACCTCACCGGTGGTTTTCTCAAAAATACCCTCTATATGCGTTTAGGGCGGTTTTTTGTTTGGTGGAGAATACGAGGCTCGAACTCGTGACCTCTTGCATGCCATGCAAGCGCTCTAGCCAACTGAGCTAATCCCCCGTTAACGGGACAAATATAGTGAAATTTTCCAAATCCTCGAAAAACAGAGTCGATTTCCTGAAAAATTCACTCCGACAGTCCGCTCCTCGCAGAAAAAACATATCCCCAAAGAGGCAACGCCAATCCGTATGGCAATGTTTTTGCTCTGAATTACAACGATATGAAACTCAATCATAAACCGGTCTGGCATTTTCTGCATGCCGACAAAAAACAATAGGATATGGACAAGAAAAGACTGACCTCCGAAAACGGGAAACCCATTGCCGACAACCAAAACATCCAAACCGCCGGCGTGCACGGCCCCGCCATGCTGCAAGACGTATGGTATCTCGAAAAACTCGCCCATTTCGACCGGGAAGTGATCCCCGAACGCCGCATGCACGCCAAAGGATCGGGAGCTTTCGGGACCTTCACCGTGACGCACGACATCACCAAATACACCCGGGCCTCGATCTTTTCGCAGGTGGGTAAAAAGACCGACTGTCTGGTCCGCTTCTCGACCGTAGCCGGAGAGCGCGGCGCCGCCGATGCCGAGCGCGACATCCGGGGCTTCGCCATGAAATTCTACACCGACACGGGCAACTGGGACCTGGTAGGCAACAACACGCCGGTCTTCTTCCTGCGCGATCCGCTGAAATTCCCCGACCTGAACCACGCCATCAAACGCGATCCGCGCACCGGCATGCGAAGTGCCAACAACAACTGGGATTTTTGGACGCTCCTCCCGGAAGCGCTCCACCAGGTGACGATCACGATGAGTCCGCGCGGCATTCCGGCCTCGTTCCGCCATATGCACGGCTTCGGCAGCCACACCTTCAGCTTCTACGACAAGGACAACAAGCGCACATGGGTCAAATTCCATTTCCGCACCCTGCAAGGCATCAAGAACCTCACGGACGCCGAAGCCGAGGCGGTCATCGCCAAAGACCGGGAGTCGAACCAGCGCGACCTGTTCGAAGCGATCGAACGGGGCGATTATCCCCGCTGGCTGATGCAGGTGCAGCTGATGACCGAAGAGGAGGCCCGAAACTACAAAATCAATCCCTTCGACCTGACCAAAGTGTGGTATCACGGCGATTTCCCGCTGCATGACGTGGGTATTCTCGAACTGAACCGCAACCCGGACAACTTCTTCGCCGAAATCGAACAGGCGGCGTTCAACCCTGCGAACGTCATCGAAGGCATCGGCTTCTCGCCCGACAAGATGTTGCAGGGGCGGCTCTTCTCCTACGGCGACGCACAGCGCTACCGGCTGGGCGTGAACAACAACCTGATTCCCGTGAATAAACCCCGCTGTCCGTTCCACGACTACCACCGCGACGGACAGATGCGCACGGACGGCAATTACGGAGCGACGATCCCCTACCAGCCGAACAGCTACGGCGAATGGCAGGACAGCCCGAACCTGAAAGAACCGCCTTTGGAGGTGAACGGTGCCATCTACAATTACGACGAACGGGAACTCGACAGCGACTATTTCACCCAACCGGGCAAGCTCTGGCGGCTGATGTCGGCCGAAGACCAACGGGCGACGTGCGAGAACACGGCCCGCGCGATGGGCGACAGCGCCCTCTTCATCAAACAGCGGCACGTGCGCAACTGCTCCTACGCCGATCCCGAATACGGCAAAGGCGTGGCGAAGGCATTGGGTATCGACTATGAGGAAGCCCTGAAAGCGGAGGACCCGGCACACCCGACGTGGGATCCCCGCAACAAAAAGTGATTCGCAGCAGACGCACCGAAAGGAGGTTCCTCCATTTCGTTAAGATCGCTACAAAATCCCGGATGAATATGTATTCATCCGGGATTTTACGCAATACGTCCTCTTCACCCTGTCCGAACGCCCCGCAAAACAAGGCCCGTCCGGCACGAACGGCCCGACGCGAAAAGCCTCATACGATGGGATCGATGACGCCTCCGCCTCCGCCACTCTTTCCGGCTCCGCAGGCTTTCTCCCCTCGACAACGATACTTCGAAAAATGCCAGCCGACACCTTGCTCCCGGCGACAACATCGACAGGCCGGTCCGCACAAGCGGATCGGTTTCCTTGCAAGAGGCAATCAAGGACGGTATTCCAGCATCGTTCCGGGACATTGGACATACCTTTACGGGGTCTTGGCCGGCTCCGTAAAATACAATGCCGGACTGCGATCCCGCACTTTCGGGAGCCGCAATCCGGCGCTGCGAATTTCAAAAGGCACTATGCCTGCGGCGTATCGTCGCCGCCTTTATTGCGATTACGGTTGCGATTTCGGTTACGACGACGCCCCCGGTCCCGGCTGCCGCGATTACCCTCGCCACGACCTTCTCCGTGGCGGGACTCCACATTCGCAGCCGCGACGACACCTTCTGCAGGTACCGGACCGGCACTCTTCGCACCGTCGCGTCCACGGCTCCGACCACGTCCCCCGCTGCGTCCGTTTCCGCCACGGCCCGACCCACTGCGTCCCCGGCGGCCGCCATGACCGGAAAAAGCGGCGGGGTTATATTCAGGGCCTGCACCTACGGCTTCCGGCAAGGACAATTTCGGAATCTCCCGCTCGATAAACTCCTCGATACGGTGGAATTTACCCTGCTCCTCCTCGTTCACGAACGTAACGGCCCGCCCCGTAGCGCTGGCCCGCGCCGTGCGGCCGATGCGATGGATATAATCTTCGGGATCGTGCGGCACGTCATAATTGATGACCATGCCGATATCCTCGATGTCGATACCGCGTGCGACGATGTCCGTCGCTACGAGAATCCTCACTTTATTATTCTTAAAATCGAGCATCACCTGCTCGCGTTTCTCCTGATCCAGATCGGAGTGCATGGGAGCCACGTCGAGCTTCATACGCTTGAGCGTATGGGCCAACTCCTTGACCTTTTGTTTGGAAGAGGAGAAAATGATCGTCTTGGACTCCGAAGGCCAGGAGAACATCTCGCGGACGATCCCCAGCTTTTGGCCCTCGTAACAGATATAAGCACCCTGTTCGATCGCCTCGTTGGGCTTCGAAATGGCGATATTGACCTCGGCGGGATCGTTCAGAATCTGCTTGGCCATCTGCCGGATCTTGGGCGGCAGCGTCGCGGAGAACATCAGCGTCTGCCGCGATTTGGGCATATAGGAAACGATCTGCATAATGTCGTCGTAAAAACCCATATCGAGCATACGGTCGGCCTCGTCCAGAATCAGGTAATCCACATGCGAAAGATCGACGCGGCTGTTCATAAGGTGCGAAATCAGGCGTCCGGGCGTGGCGATCACCACATCGGCACCCATTTGCAGGCCGCGCTTCTGCTGGTCCCAGCCGCGGCCGTCGCCGCCGCCGTAAATTACGGCGGTAGAAACGGGCATATAGTAGGAAAAGCCCTGGAACTGCATGTCGATCTGCTGTGCCAACTCGCGCGTGGGTACGATAATGACCGATTTCACGACGTTCTTCTCATTGCCTTCGAGCAGCAGCCGGTTCAGCAGCGGCAGCGTATAGGCAGCCGTCTTGCCCGTACCGGTCTGGGCGCAGGCGATAATATCGCGCCCGTCCAGAATGATCGGAATGGTCTGCTCCTGCACAGGAGTCATCTCCTGAAAATTCATGGCGTCGATGCCGTCCAGCACCTCGTCTTCCAGATCGAGTTCGTCAAATCTCATACTATGCGTTTTCTTTCTTTTCCAATTATTACACTTCAAACGGGCGGGTTCTTTCGACCAACTCTCCCTGCAACGTCGCCGACGAGGAGGCGGTCACCCGCACCCGCACGTAATCCCCGATCCGGCACTCGCCGCGATCGAAGACCACCACCTTATTCTGCGACGTACGTCCGAAAAGCTGCCGGTCGCTGCGCTTGGAAGTACCTTCCACCAGAATTTCGAACTCTTTGCCGACATCGCGGGCGTTGCTTTCGGCCGAAAGCGTATTCTGCAAGGCGATGATTTCGTTCAAACGGGCCGTCTTGACCGAATCCGGCACATCGTCGGGCATGTGACGTTGAGCGAACGTATCGGGCCGCTCGGAATACTTGAACATATAGGCGAATTCATACCCCACCTCCCGCATCAGCGAAAGCGTCTGCCGATGATCCTCGTCCGTTTCGCTGCAGAATCCGGCGATCAGGTCGGTCGTAATCGCGCAATCGGGCATATAGCGGCGGATAGCGGCGATGCGGTCGAGGTACCATTCGCGTGTATATTTGCGGTTCATCTTCTCGAGCATCCGCGACGATCCCGACTGGGCGGGCAGGTGGATGCAGCGGCAGATGTTGGGTTTCGACGCCATCACCTCGAGCAGACGGTCGCTCATGTCCTTGGGATGCGACGTTGCGAACCGCACGCGCAACAGTGGCGAAATTTCGGCCACAAGGCGCATCAACTCCGGAAAATCGACCGCTCCATAGCGATACGAATTGACATTCTGCCCTAACAGCGTTACCTCCCGGTAGCCGTTCTCAAACAGGCTGCGAGCTTCGTTCAGAATGGTCTGCGGATCGCGGCTGCGCTCCACGCCCCGCGTATAAGGCACCACGCAGTACGAACAATAGTTGTTGCACCCGCGCATGATGGCGATATAACCGCTCACGCCGTTGCGGTCGAGCCGCACGGGAGCGATTTCGGCGTAGGTCTCTTCGCGGGAAAGCAGGACATTGACACCCCGGCCGCCTTCGCCCGCTTCGCGCACCAGGCGAGGCAGGTCGCGGTACGCATCCGGACCAGTGACGATATCCACGGGGTTCTCCCCCTCGAGCAGCCGTTCCCGCAAACGTTCGGCCATACAACCGATAATACCGACGAGCACTCCCGGCCGGCGGCGGCGCAGATGAGCCATCTCCCGCAAACGCCCCCAAATGCGCTGTTCGGCATTATCTCGGATCGAACAGGTATTGATCAGAACGACATCCGCCTCCTCGATCTTGTCGGTATAGACATACCCCTCCTGCTGCATGATCGCTACGACGATCTCGGTATCGCCGACATTCATCTGACAACCGTAGGTTTCTACAAAAAGTTTACGGCCCGCCCCCTGCAACGGACGCAAGGTATTTATCTTTTTTTCGTCATTCATATTCACAGTCCGGAACCACCCGGTAAAATTAGGACCGAAAAACGGGAATCGACGATCGCGGTTCCCGTTTCCCCGGTATTTCTGAAAATTACTGTGCCTGAATTGCACCCGCTTCCGGGAAGGGCTTGAAGCCCTCTCCGTAGGTATCGTAGGCATCCGTAACCACGAAGAATGCTTTCGGGTCGATCTCCTGTACCTTACGCTGTACCGCATGCACCTCCTTGCGATCGACCACCAGGAAAATCATATCCTTTTCCTCCTCGGAGTACATACCCCGTGCCTTGATAAAAGTAGCGCTGCGTTCCAGATCCTCCAGAATGAACGTCCGGAGTTTTTCGTTTTCATCGCTGATGATGAACAGCAACTTGTCGTACGACGCACCGTCGATCACCCGGGCTACGACCCGCGAAGCGAGAAAAATCAAAATCAAAGAATAAAAAGTAAGCACCCAGCCCGAACCCGAACTATCGCCCGTACCGAGACCGAAACCGATCACCACCAAGCCTGAAAGGATCACCACGCAATCCGCCAGGAAGATACCCGTGGAAAACTTGATGCCCGCATACTTCTGAAGCAACATGGCGATAATGTCCGTACCGCCCGTGGTAGCCTGTGTCCGCACGACCATACCCTGCCCCACGCCGATAACGACCGCACCGATGATACAGGTCAGCAACAGATCGTTCGACAAGTTGAGCGAACCGCCCAGCAATAGCGCCGGATCGAGATTGATACCGTCGGCCGTAAATGCCGCATCGGAATAGACCAACCGCGTCAGGATATTCATAAAACCGGGCGTGAACAGCGCAGCCACCACCGTCCGGGCGCCGAACTGTCCGCCGAAAACCAATACGGCGGTAATCATCAGCGGCACGTCGAACATATAGCCGAAAGTACCGACCTGGATCGACGGGAAAATATTATGCAATACGATGCCGGCGCCATAGACTCCGCCCGGAACGAAATTGTAAGGATTGATAAAAAAAACGAAACCGGATCCCATAATCGCACAACCGACAAACAACTGAATCCAGGAACGCCACCAGGCCCAAGACCCCATCGGCTCCAATAAAGCTTTCGTATTGATCATAAAGTTAACTGTTTTAGAGCGGTTAATAATCGATTTAATTTTGCAAATATACGAAAAACTCCCGGATTTCCCGTTCGCTTCGGACTATTTTCCCAAAAAGCCGCAGTATTTAAATTTTTTTCGTTTATATTTGCATATACAATCCTGACAAATAAAGGGCATGATACTAACTTACTATTGCATTATCACGATGATAATCATCGCCTACCTGCTCGGCTCGATCCCCAGCGCCGTATGGATAGGCAAAAAATATTACGGCATCGACATCCGGGAACACGGCAGCAAAAACGCCGGTACGACCAACATGCTGCGGGTGCTGGGACGCCGGGCAGCCCTGCCGGTCTTTCTGCTGGATTTCCTCAAGGGATTCGTCGCGGTCACATTGACCGAGATCCTCAAATACGACGCCTACATCAACGATATGTGGCTGATAAATATCAAGATCATCGCCGTATTCGCCGCCGTGCTCGGACACATCTTCCCCATTTTCGCGGGATTCCGGGGCGGCAAGGGCGTGGCAACGCTCGTGGGGGCGATCACGGGAATTTATCCGCCGGTCGTACTGCTCTGTTTCGCCGTATGGGTCGTGATCCTGATGATGACGCATTACGTTTCGCTCGCGTCTATCGTGGCCGGTTGTTGCTTTCCGATCTTCACGATCGTTTCGCCCAAGGTAAACCAATCGGTGCCGTTCATCGTCTTCTCATTCGTCACGGCCGTTCTGCTGCTCTACACCCACCGCAAAAATATCGTTCGGCTGAAAAACGGCACGGAATCCAAAATATACATCTGGAAGCCCCATCGAAAAGCGGACAAATAGCACGGTAAAAACGATTCGCTTGTTTGGCGAATCGTTTTTTATCGAATAAGGTCCGAAACCGGAACCATATCCGAATAGGCACAAAAAAATCCGACTGCTCCATCTCCTGCCCCAACGGTCATTCGGATCGCTTCATCCGCCCGTTTCAGATCGGACATTCAATCCACGGTGAATAGCGAGCCGGAAATCACCATTATTCAACACGCTTGTATTGTCCGATTTCGATCTATTTGTGTCTGTTTCCGCTGCGATCCGATCTGTCGAAACCGGCTGAAACGGCCTTGTAAAACAAAAGCGGAGGCATCCCCGGATTCTTCCGACAAAAAACGGGTATTTTACCGATTGGATAGATTTTCATATATTTGCTCGCAACGAATACCGATTTGTACGAACTGTCAAAAAGCAAAACACACGAAATTTGCTTTGTTCCCGGCATATATTATCTTTGCCGGAAGAGGTTAGGAAGGATAACCCGAATCCGGCCGGACACCAATCCCCCGGGACAGGCGTTTCGCCCTAAAAATTGAATTATCCACTACTTGATACCGAAAATTCTATGTTACGCGAAAACCTGATTAATATTTACGAAACCAGCTTCCGGGAGAACTATGCACTGCCGGCATTGACCGACTATTTCAAGCAGGAGAACTTCACCTACCTGGAAATGGGCGCCGAGATCGCCAAACTGCATCTGCTCTTCGACGAAGCGGGCATCCGGCAGGGCGACCGAATTGCGCTGATCGGCCGCAACAATCCCCGCTGGTGCATCACCTACATCGCCACGATCACTTACGGCGCGGTCATCGTGCCCATTCTGCAGGATTTCCATGCCAACGACGTGATCCACATCATCAACCATTCGGAAAGCCGACTGCTTTTCCTGGGCGACACGTTCTGGGACGCGATCGAAGCCGACCAGATCCGGAAAGTCGAAGCCGTCTTCTCGCTCACGGACCTGAACGCGATCTACGAGCGCCGGGATCCGAAGAAACTGACGGATTTCCAGAAGAACCGCGAAAATCACTTCCGCAAAGCCTATCCGAAAGGGTTCGGACCGGAGCATATCCGCTTTCACAAGATTCCCAACGACCGGATGATCCTGCTCAACTACACCTCGGGAACGACCGGATATTCGAAAGGCGTCATGCTCTCGGTCAATAACCTGACGGGCAACGTGCTCTTCGCCCGAGGAGCCATAAACACCCAAACCGGCACGAACTATTTCCAGCGCGGCGGACGCACGCTCTCGTTCCTGCCTCTGGCACACGCCTACGGCTGTGCATTCGACTTTCTCGCGCCGCTGGCCGTCGGAGGCCACATCACCCTGCTGGGCAAAATTCCCACTCCGAAGATCCTGATCGAAGCCATGCAGGTCGTGCGCCCCACGATCATTTGCTGCGTACCCCTGATTCTCGAGAAAGTCTATCGCAAACAGGTACTGCCGCTGCTCGAAAAGGGGCCGATGAGTATCGCTATGAAGATTCCGCTGCTGAATACCGCCCTGCGCTCGGTAATCCGCAAGAAGATGATGGAATCGTTCGGCGGAGAGGTGAACATCTTCATCGTGGGCGGTGCACCGATGAATATGGAAACCGAAGCATTTCTGATGAGTATCAAATTCCCGATCACGATTGGATACGGCATGACCGAATGCGCTCCGCTCATCAGCTTCACTCCCGACAACGAATTCAAGGCCGGTTCCTGCGGGCGTTTCCTCTCGGAATTTATCCAGGTGAAGATCGACTCGCCCGATCCCGAACACGTCGCGGGCGAGATCCTGGTGCACGGCGAGCACGTCATGATGGGTTACTACAAGAACGAGGAGGAAACCCGGAAGGTCCTGGACGAAAAAGGGTGGCTCCATACGGGCGACATCGCCACGATGGATCCGGACGGCACGCTTTACATCCGCGGCCGCTCGAAAACCATGATACTCACGGGAAGCGGACAGAACATTTACCCCGAAGAGATCGAAGACAAACTCAACAACATGTATATGGTCCAGGAATCGCTGGTTCTGGAGCACAACGGTCGTTTGACGGCATTGGTCGTTCCCGACTTCGAACAGGCGGAGCTCGAAGGGATCGATAAAGAGGAACTGCCCCGAATCATGGAAAACAACCTCAAGGAACTCAACAAACTGTTGGCATCCTACGAACAGGTCGCAAGCATCACGGTCTATCCCACCGAATTTGAAAAGACGCCCAAACGCAGCATCAAGCGCTACCTATACAATACGGCTCTGCTGGAGAAATAGGCCGATTCGATGACGCACGAAAAATCGCTATCGAAGGGTTTTCCGCCGACAATCCGACAAGTTTCCCTTCGAAACAGCTTGCCGCCTGAAAAGGCGGCAAGCTGTTTCGAAGGCTCCTCGGAAATCTTCGCAATAGTCCGTACGATTGTCCTTACCTTTCACTATCTTTGCAGAAAACAGGATGCGCCTCGGAAAACGATGAACAAGTTCCCGTTTTCTTCTCGGCTTTCACTATCTTTGTATTTGTAGAAGATAGGATGCGGTTCGGCAATCTTTGCGTGCAAGCCTGCACGATTGACCTCACCTTTCACTATCTCTGACACCGAACATTTCGCCTCGACAAAATGCAAATAAATTTGCGTTTGCCTCCGGCTTATCGCTATCTTTGCCAATATGAAATTCAGCAGCAAACAAATGATCGGAGAAAACCTCCTGTACCTGATGGTATGGATGGTGATTATCCTAGTACCGGTCCTCAACTCGAAAATGCTCGAAGAGGTACACGTCAGTCTGGAGAACATTCTGATCGCCTGGCTAAAAATCGCACCTTATCTGCTGATCTTCATCATCCACAACAGCCTGATCGCTCCCAGACTGTTACTGCGAAAACATCGTTATGTATGGTATCTGGTCGTCAATCTGCTGACCATTACGGCCGTTTTCTCGCTGGTCGCCATCTATGAAAAATACGCTCCATACGACACCGAACCCTACATCCTGAACGGCAAAGCGTCATTCACCGATCTGGCGATCTATTGGAACATCCTGCTGGGATTCTTCATGACGGGCCTGAACATGGGTATCAAACTGCTGTATCGCTCCCTGCGCGACGAACAGCAAATGGAGGAGCTCAAACGTCAGAACCTGCAAGCGGAAATGGATTATCTGCGATACCAGATCAACCCCCATTTCTTCATGAATACGCTCAACAATATCCACGCCCTGATCGACATAGATACCGAATACGCGAAAAGCGCCGTCATCGAACTGTCCAAGATGATGCGGTACGTTCTCTACGAATCGGGCAGCGAAACCATATCGCTCAAAAAGGACATCCAATTCATCGAGAACTACATCGAGTTGATGCGCATCCGTTACGACAGCAGCATCGATATATGCTTGGATTATCCGGCCACGATCCCGAACAAAGTGGCCATCCCGCCCCTGCTGCTGATCGTATTCGTCGAAAACGCGTTCAAGCACGGAGTAAGTTATAACCACGCCTCGTTCATCCATATCCGAATCGGCTACCGGGACGACGCGGTGACGGCCGTCATCAGCAACAGCCGTCACGAAAAATCCCGGCCGGGTACTACGGGTATCGGACTCGAAAATGTCAAAAAACGGCTGGCATTGATTTACCAGGACAACTATACGCTCTCAATCGACGATTCCGATCCGGCCGTCTATACCGTCAAACTCATAATCCCCATCATGCCATGCTGAAATGTATCGCCATAGATGATGAGCCGCTGGCACTGCGGCAATTACAGGGTTATATCGCCAAAATCAATTTTCTGAAGCTCGAAAAAGCATTCACCAACGCCATCGAAGCCCAGCAATATCTAGCCGGGAATCCGATCGACCTGATTTTCGTGGATATCAACATGCCCGACCTGAGCGGTGTGGAGTTCGTACGTTCGCTCGTCAGCCGCCCGATGATTATCTTCACGACGGCTTATTCGGAATACGCCGTCGAGGGATTCAAACTCGATGCGATCGACTACCTGCTCAAACCGTTCAGCTTCGCTGATTTCAGCCGCTCGGCAGCCAAGGCGCAGTCGCTGTACGAACTGCTGGCCTATCGGAAGACACAAGGAAACGCTCCTGCCCCGGAAGCCACTCCACGCGACCGGGAGTACATCTCGATCAAAGCCGACTACAAAACGACACTGGTACGCATCAGCGACATCGTTTATCTGGAAAGCGAAGGCGAATACGTACGGCTCCATCTGGACGACCGATCGACCATCACGACTCTTTTCCGGCTCAAGAACATGGAAGCGGCCCTGCCGTCGGAAATGTTCATGCGGGTCCATCGCTCCTACATCGTCAATCTACAACGTATCAGGAGCTACGTAAAAGGCCGGGTTTTCGTAAGCGACAGCGAATACATCCCCATCGGCGAGAACTACCGGGAAACGTTCCAACGGTACATCGAAACCCATTACCAGAATCTATAACGGAGAATCGCGTCCGAAATCTTGAGGAAAAATCGTACCCGTCCCGGAACGGGCATTCGACAGCCCGGCAGCAGACAACAAAGCGCGATCATATGCTTTCGGGGTACCTATGGGAGGCAAACATATGGCGGTGTGTCATAAAGGCGCACTGTTACGTCATTATCGGGATGCGAGTTAAATCATTTACGACAGTAAATTCCTGTTGCCCTTGCCCTCAATGCCTCGCACTGCATCCATTCTGACTCCCCTTAAGGATTGTGCTCGACACAGTCCCTTGTCGGCATTACAGACGCGGCCACAGCCAGCAGACAAGCCCCCTCGAATTCGATACTGTGAGCATGGGATAACGATATATGGAAAGATATGAATCCCCAATATAAACTCTGCATTCCCAGAGTACAGGCACGCTTGCCACCAACCCCGACTATGAGGGGCGAATCTTATTTGCGATCGGCCAGGCAGCTCTGAATATCCAGACTGACCGGCTCACCGTTGAGAGAAAAAGAGAGTGTGCAATCCTCGAAAGCGGTAAGTTTCTCGAACTGCAAAATAACGGTGGAATTATCGCCCCAAATTGCATCGACACTCTTTGCCTGGAAGGTTTTACCACTGTTATAAAGCACCACATCTTCGATTGAAAGTCCGTTGGTTTCATCACGGTCGGATGCAGGGATTTCAATTTTGATAGTTGTTTTGCCGTGTTTGTTGTTCAAACTCAAAAATTTGGGAGTTGCATGGGCGCTTCCTATCGCCAACAGAGCGGCAGCGCACGAAAGAATAATTTTTTTCATAGCAAATGAATTTGAAGTGATGTAAAAGAGTTGATTTCCAATCGTTACGAAATAATATCCAAGATACGAAATAATGTCTTTTACTATATGCAGAAGATTCCGATATTTTTACAATAAATTATTGTGGGGGGGGGCTTTTACTCTTTTCGGTACAAAACTAATATAAAAATCCCCCCCCCAAATATTTTGATTAAATTAACCAAAATATATCCGAATGCAAAAGTATCGGGAAAAATCCATGCGCATCAGGCCCGCATAAAGCCTATGACTTACAAGCGGGGAAAACGGTCCATACGGGTATATCGCCCCTCGGCATACTCGTAACAATAGTGCACCAGGCCGTTGGTCAGGACCACGTAACGGGCCCCCAGCACCGAATTGTACCGGACGGCCTGCGCCAGCACCTGACGGTCTATTCCGATCCCGGCAGCCTTGCACTCGACGAGCATCAGCGGACAGGCCCGATCGTCCACGACCACCACATCGGCACGCTGCGGAGATCCGTTCATCGCTACGGCATACTCCTGAACGATCCGCATGGGCTGTGCTCCGCAATGGGAAATCAGAAACCCGATCAAATGACGGCGCACCCACTCCTCGGGAGTCAGCACCAGGTAGATTCCCCGAAGCGGGTCCCAGACGGTCGTCTGCTCCCCGCGCTGCGAAATCCGCAATTTGACGGCAGGAAAATTGAGCCGGGGATAGTCGGGAGTCATATTCGGAAAAAATTAGTAACTTTACAGGGACAAATATACGAAAAGGCGACGGAATCCGTATCGCCCCGCGTACAAAGAGCGCCAAGCCGCAGAGCACAGCGCAAAGCGGGAGCGAACGTACGGGTTCGCAGACAAAGAGTGCCGATCGTATCTTATTACTTAACTAAACAGCGAAAGGCGGACGGCGGGTCCAACTCGTCCGCATCCGCCCGAGCCGCATAAAAAATTTATCGCCTTATGAAGAGTCTTTTGACCTTGCTCCTTCTCTCTTCCGCATGGATGGCCTGCGCCCAGGATTACGCTTCGCCGGAGCCGGTCGAGATAGGCAAGGAGCTTTCCCGCACCACCTTCGTCGTCTATCCGACGGCAGAAGAAGCCGCCGCCGGATCGCGCGAAGCCTCCAAATACTTCACCCCGCTGGCAGAGTGGGAAAAGACGACGACCGAAGCCGGCACGGAGTTTTCCACGAAATTCACGGTGCCTTTCGCCTGGGTAAACCGCCAGGTGCTCCTGCATGTGGAGTGGGCTTCGTCGGCCTACGAAATTCGCCTGAACGGGAAGGTCGCGGGGTATTGCCAGAACGGGAGCAATCCGGCGGATTACAACTTCACCAAACAGATCCGGGAAGGGGTCAATAATCTGACGATCAAGGTGCTGTCCAATCCAGCAAGCGCCGTACTCGAGAGTTGGACGCATCCCTCCGAACCGGCGTTAGGCAGTTGCTACGTATTTTCCCAGCCGACCATCCGCATCCGCGACCTGTTCACCAAAACGTACCGAAACGGCAGCGTCTTCAACGGCGAGGTCGGCATCGTGGTGAAAACCGACGCGCTGAATCCCAAGAAAGCGAAAATCCACTACGAACTGCTGACGCCGCAGGACGAAGTCGTGACATACGGCAGCCAGGAGATCGAACTCGACATGCGCAGGGAAGACACCCTGCGTCTGGTCGCCCAGATTCCCGATACGATGGTATGGAGCGCCCGCAACCCGATACTTTACACCCTGCGGCTCAAGACACAGACCGAAGGCCGTTATACGGAGTACGTATCGCTCAAGGTCGGCTTCCGCACCGTCGGCAACACCCGGGGGCAGTTGGCGATCAACGGGTATCCGGCAGCACTCAAGGCCGTACCCGACCTGGGTACGACCGTATCGCCGAGCCAACTGCTCGAATGGAAGGAACAGGGGTACAACCTGATTCTGCTTCCGGCAGGCGGCGTATCCGGTGCGCTGTACGACCTTTGCGACCGATATGGCTTCTATGTCGTCGAACAGGCTCCGATCAACACCAGCCGCAGCGGTATGTCCCGCCGCAAGGGAGGGAATCCCAGCAACGATCCCGCATGGCAGGCGGCCTATATCGCCCGTATCGAGGAGAGCTACCACACCACGAAACTGCATCCGTGCGTCGTAGCATTCTCGCTCGCCGAAGATTCCGCCAACGGAATCAACCTCTACGAAGGTTATCTCCACCTCAAGGGCCTCGAAAAGGAGCGCCCGGTTCTCTACCCCGATGCCGGCGGAGAGTGGAACAGCGACAAACTCCGGCTGTCGGCCGAACAATAAGGTTTCTGTCAAAGGATAAAAAGAGGCTGTGTCAAAACATCCTTTTTGAAAAATCCCCCCCCTGTTACAACTATCTGTAGCAGGGGCAAATCCTTCTATTTCGCATTATGACATACTCCTCTTTTTGGCATACAGGAACGAAGCAAGCCCCCTCGAAATACGATGGCACTGATAGCACGATACACCGGCATGCAGGCAACAAGCGCCCTGCTTTTGCCGCAGAAAGGCCACTCCTTATGCTCAGAACCGAATTCGCACCAGGGATCACAGGTCCCAATGCCGGAAATCATGTACCCAGCATCAAAAAAAAACGAACAATCGCCCGAATGAACCGCACAGCCAATAAAAACCATATAGTCTACATCACAAGAACAACCGCCCCGTACAAACAACATATATATCCGTATAAAAAAACCGTATAACCGACGTCATGAACCCATACTTCGCAGCGAGATTCACAGGACCTGGGCCGAATACAGGATTATAGGTCTGGACCGAAAATCAAATGCCGCCCCCTTCACGGACCTTGACTTTCCGGCACAATTCGGTCTGACATCGTTCCCGAAATCCAAATAAGACCGATCCTTTTTCGATCATCATCGTTCAAAACACAAATGGACGGATCCACCCTTTCGGCCGGGACTGGTGCGCCCACAAAACCATCCATCACCGCTCCCATATCGCCCGATAAGAAAAGCCACTCCGGAGCTACCAACAATACGCTCCAACCAATAACAAACTCCCCGAATCAGCCGGTAACTCTCCCCGGTAGCAAACAAAATGCCCAGGACCTCCGGAAAACATTTCCGGACCGGCCGTAAGCACGCCCAATTAACAGAAAAAAGCTTCTCTCGACAGACAATCCGAGCAACAAAAAGAGGGGAAGAGATCGCTCTCTTCCCCTCCGGGATTCCGTTACTCATCGAAGATCGACGAATAACTGTTCGACTTCAAATTATCGAATATTATCAGTGATATTCTTCAACTGTGCATCCACATCGAAATCCACGTTCACCGTCGCCTCCTTTTTAGGCGTATTGAAGATAGTGGCTTTTCCATGGTCCATACGCTCACGCTCGATCTGAATAAACGAAGCCTGGCTGAAGCGGATCGGAGCAGAGAGGCTCACTTTCGATACGGTCGATACACTGGACTTATCCTCGCGCTTATCGTCGAAACCATCGGTCGGAGCAGTATCGATATCCCCCTGGTGGTCAGGATCGTTCATCATGATTGTTTCGTAGCCCAACGGTCCCCAAGCACCGGTTTCGTCCTGACCTGCATAGTAGAAGCCCCAAGGACCTACTCCCGGCGGGGAACAACGACCGTGCTTAGCATCCTTATAGATGGCTACAAACGGATAATTCTCGAAATAATCGAAGATCAACATATCCGGCAGAGGCAGATCGCCACCACGAGGAGCATGGACAAAGACCCACGTGTGAGCAGTTTCCTCACTAGTCGGCTCCGCTTGGTAAACGCATACATACTGCACTCCCTTATAGTCCTTCCAAGCCGAGGGATAACGAGCTGCAAGTTCATCACCGTTGTAAACCTGCCATGTTCCAGACACAGTTGCGTTATCATTACGCGGCAGCGGTTTCGACTCAACCCGGCCGGTCGACAAGTCGGACTGATAGGTACCGCTCGCATAAGCAAAACCATAAGCTACATACTGGGTACCGGGCGTACAATCGGTCGACAATATCTCCTCACCCACATACTGCGACAAGTCTCCGCCGCCATCGCCATGAATCAAATCGTCGAGGAACTTAAGCCAGTTGCCGTTATACGAATCGAAGACTTCTGCGTTAATGATACCGACATGATACCAAACGTCGTCGTGAGACGGAGTAACTTTACAAGTAAAGCTACGCATTTCGATCTCCGAGAACTCGAATTCCAACTTAAAATCTGTAGGAGCGACATATTCCGGAGTCGTGAATTCGGTCACCGAAACATCGGTAGTACGATGTCCGTATTTGTCGAAACCGAAAATAAAGATTTCGTAAGTGCTCTCCGGCTCGATACGCCACTCCTGATCGGCCCCCATCTTGGTCGTCATTTCGCCTTTCTGCACCCATTCGTTGGTCTGCCAGTTGGGAGGGGTGCCATCACCCAGGCCCGAACCGGAATCATACATATCCAGACGCTGGAGCAGACGCTCGACACAAACGCTTTTACCGTATTTCTCGGCACTGCCGCCGGGATACATACCGATGAAATATTTCGTCTCCAGATTCGAGGGCGTAATCTTGATCTCGCAATCCTGAGCTGTCACATTCAACTTCTCGACCGTGAACGTGCAATTATCGGTTACAGGAATCTCTCCGGTCGTAACCGTGAAATATTCCTCGGCATTTTCGCTGTTGATATTGTAGTTGTCATCCATGCCGAAGCACCAGAAATAGTAGTCGTTACCGCCCCATACACGGTTTTTTAAAGACGTGTTCAACATGAACTTCTGCTCGCCCTGATAAAGAGTCGGACGCTGCTTACGCGCACTGGACTGCAACTCCTGCAAATACTCTTTGCTGGTCCACTCGTCAACCTTGTAAACATAACTGTTCATCGTCGAGAACATCCACTTCGCATCCGGATTGCTCGGAGTGATCGTTACCTCTACGTTGTAAGGATTGTTGTCGGGATAAGGGTCGGCATTGACCTGCTTGGAAGTAACCGTGAACGTAAGGTCGGTCATCTCGACATTCTGGGTCGTGAACTCCGCCTTGAAAAGGTCCGTAGTAGGCACGCCCTCGGACGTACAACCGTACACATACCCATAATATGCCGTATTGGCAAGCGACAAGTCATCCACGGTATTGGTCTTCGAACCTTTCATGAGTAAGATGTTCAACCATTCAGACAACTTCATCCCCCGACTTTCGGCCTGTTCTTTCACCGCCTCCAAGTCGGCCTGAATGAAAGCCTCGTCGGACTCGAACGAATCGACGTATTCTTTAGTCATAAAAGCGCACAGATAGGTCTCGCTCTCGTTCGAAGGAACGATCTGCATTGCACAGCCGTTTGCCGTAATCGACTTCGGATCGATCGTAAGTTCGAACGTCATGGTACCACCCTGATTTACGGTAACGACTACATCGGCTGCCCCCGTATAAGAAAGGGTGATCTGCCCCGAACGAGACTCGACACCCTCGTCGAGTGCAGTGTAATCAAACTGGACGTATCCCGGCTCCGCATAGTTGAAATTCTTGATCCAATCCACGTTCGTCGTTGCCTCGACAATAGACGATTTATCGGCCCCTTGAATTTCATACGCCAAACGACCCGTTCCAGCGTTTTTCGATAAGGAAAGCGTAGTTTTAGCTACGATGGTGACGCTGTAATCCACGCCATCGTCGCTTCAGCCACTGCTTGCACTCACCATTGCGAGCATCGCCACAAGCGCCATCGCAAAAGAAAAATACTTTTTCATAGAAAAAAATAACAAGTAGTTTAGTGAAAGAGCTACCGGATCGAAATCCGGACACCCTTTCGGGTTAATAAAAATTAAAAGTTAGGTATTAAAAACATCATAAAAAAGCGAAAATCCACCATGCAAGTATCGTAGAATAATCCTAATACACAATATAACCAACAAAATTCAATTCTTTTGTCCCATCCGTTCCCCAGCGTATTCCTGCGATAAAGCAACTGCACCGAACGGAATCAATATTCTCGCCTTCATTCGGAATCGAATTCTTAATCCGAAATTCTCTCAAAGGTAGGAAATTAATCTAACTTAAACAACTTTTTAAGACAGTTTTTTCAATAAAAAAGCAAATCAAAAATCACAATATATTGAATATCTTACATTTAAAATTCAAATATTCGTACCTACAAAAAATCCCCCCCCCAAAAAAAATGATTTTTAGCCCACAGGCGGCGTTTTTTCCATCACCTGGACGGATGTACCGAAATAATAAATCTTGAAACATAATAATTCGGTAACCAGTCGATGCACCTATATAACTTAAATAATATTTTATTTAGTATATACACAAGATAAAAAAAAGCAAAATTCCGTTTCGAAGCCCTCCTCTGCATTTTTTACGAAGAAAAAATATTTTTTTCTTGCAGAAATAAAAAAAACATCCTACATTTGCACCTGCAAACGCCTCTTTAGCTCAGTTGGTAGAGCACGACACTCTTAATGTTGGGGTCCAGGGTTCGAGCCCCTGAGGGGGTACGGAAAGGCGGAAAACTTAAGTTTTCCGCCTTTTTTATTGTCCAAACAGCCCCTTATAGCTGATATATCTTACCGTTTCGTGTATCTTTGTAATTGGATCCCACCGTGAAGGATCTATGTAGGATAAAAAAATTTTACAAAGTCCCTTATTCAGCCGAGGTATAAAGATAAATTCAAACAGGTTATGGAGATCAATAAAGATAACTGGAAGCAGATCGATCTAAATGTGGACAGCCTGTGGTTGATCCCCGAAAGAGATAGGCAAGGCAAGCACAAGAATATCTATCACGGCAATTTCGTTCCCCAACTACTCAAACGCTTACGAATGCCGGAAATACCGTGCTGGAGTTGTTCGCAGGCAGCGGGACTACCCTGTTCGCATATGAAAACCTGCGCAAAGATTACATCGGATTCGCCCCCCCAAAAAAATTATCGATTATGTCAATAGCATTATGAGCGAATGGTCTTCGATCAACTACGCAATCAAGAGTGTCGATGTCACCGATCGACAGCCGTTTTCCGAGGCGATCGCAGCATAGCTGGGCGAAAGGCACCGAGAGGAGGTCGATTTTATGATCGCTCATCCGCCTTATCTGGACATCGTAAAATTCACCGACGACAGCAGGGATCAGGCCAATATTTCGAACATCGATGCTTTCTAGAAAAAAGCTCTGCTCGGACCGTATCTACGGCATACGGATAATTGAATCCGGATATTCCGATTCATCGATGAAACCAGAATACCTGCATTTTATGATCGGAACGATACCTCGTAATCGTATTCTTTTCCGGAGACACCTCATCCCAACCGCAACGATCGCAATAAAACCCGTTAAAAGGCGGATAATTCAACAAGACACAACTGTCTGCACCGACAGGTTTATAAACTTCGTAATAATGCACGGAATTCCGCAACGGACTCGTTCTGCGAATCAGAATTTCATCCTTACCGTCGAAATCGACATCCTCGAATACAAACGGCCCCCGATCATCCTCACCTTGCAATGTACTGTAATCGAAACACAATGTTCCTTCGGTATTTCCGACTTCCGGATTGAAGAGATATTCCCCTGTTTCATCATACCACCCGGGAATTGAATTTTCATCACAATAATGTTCACAAAAAATATCGTATCGACAACCGGTCGATTCGTTGTAAAACGACAGACGACACGGCCCTTCGAGTCGGTTTCCCAGTCCCTGTGGAGTATCGAACGCAAATAATCGCCCTTCGACACGATACCCCTGAACATTCGGTTCGTATTCGAAAGAAAACGATATGGGATTATAGATTTCTACATTCCGGGAGGTATCGCTCTTGCATCCGGATCAGTTCCAATCTTTCGTCAGTAACTTCGTAAACATAAATCGAATCCCCATTTTGACGGCCGTCTTGTTCCCAAATCGCAAAAGTCTGCTGAATCGCAGCAAGTTCGAAGTCCGCCTCCCCCTGTTCGTTATATTTTTGCAACAACCGCCCGCTTGTCGCATCGGCCAGCCGATCCGGTACAAGCAAAGTTTTTCGCCGCTTCCGATTTTGTCGCTTCCGAAATGTGGACCAACTGCTATCGTGCACCCCGTCATGTGCATACAAGACAATCGTCCCGACCGCCGGATAGAACTCCGTTTCGTTATCGATCTCTGCGAAAGGCAGATAATCTTTCCGATACAGACCCTTTGCCGTAATATCGAAAACCGTGTACGAATTTCCCTGTCGATCCATTCCGAAATCGTTCACCAGCAACTCATCCTCTCCGTCGAAGTCCGCATCGAAAAACTGAAAAGCAGTATAATATCCCAACGGTGAGTTCGGATAATATTCTCTATTGATAGCATCAGTCGCAGATACGTAATCGAAATAATAGACATCCCCATTCCGATGACCTTGAAAATTCTTTGCGAACGTAATATCCATCAACATAGGATTGGAATATTTCCCCGTATCGGCATACTGAAAATTCCGGCCGCCGGATACGGAACGGAAATTCATCACCCACTGGCCGGTTTCACTATAAGCATCGAACGGCATCCAACACGCCGTCACCTCATACCCGCAAACAGGTTGATTGTATTTGATATAAACACGGATCGCACGATCCTGCCCGGCAGGTATCACCCCATTCAATCTATTTATCCAAACGGAATCCGTCGGCTCCGCACTCCGCCGATACAGTCGCCGACACTCCGAAGATTCCGGATCGCCCGAATCAGCCAGACAAACTTCATTCTCCGTATCTGCAATTGCAGCGGAAAGCATATCGCTGTCCGGTGCTACGGGAATTACAGGAACTGCGGCACAAGCATCGGAAGTACCGACGACCGGACGCCCGCTCCGGCATCCGGCCATCGACAATACTCCCAAAGTAAGTGCACAATATATTAATCGTAACATTACTTTTTATAATCGACAATAATCTTTATAATCAACTCACTTCACTTTAGAATATAATACCAATCGTGTTTCATGTAAATTCGCTAAAAGCGTTTCGAAAAAGTCAGCAATTACAGGTGTAGAGTCAATATACATCTCTATAACTAACCACACACTATTTTTGACCAAAAAAGCCTTTACGCTTTTTCTCTCCAGATTTATCCTATTCAATATTTCAAGTACGTACTCTCTTTTTTCTTCAACCACATCATACACATTCGGGAAAACAAGCCCCAACCAGTTCCTGTCACTTTTAGGCACCTTAATCATAAAATTACCTCCTTGATAACAAAAATACAACGCTTCCCCGTCTTCATCTTCCTGAAAAGAAACATTGTTATCTCTCAACCATTTTCGATAAATTTCCAATTGATCGTAATCTTTTTGGGCATCAACAAATGTTTTCATAAAACTCTTCCTCATAAATTTAATTATTAACTAATCCTAAATTAAGCCTGCTTTTCTTCAATTATATTTTTCAAGCACAAAATTAATCGCTGTCCTTTTTTAGCTAAACGCTCTTCTATCATCCTTGAACGAGGTATAGAGTCATATACTTTTTTATAAATCTTTTCATCCCGTCCGATTTCTATATCTCCGGCATATCGACTTTCTTTATCAATAAAATGACAGCAAAAAATTTCCATATTCTTATGGTTTTTGCAAGTTTTTTAAGAGTAAATAGGAGTATAAACTTCATTTCTTTTGATGACGGCGAACATACGGGCCACGATTTTAGCACGTAACGCATTGATTACCGACATTTTGTTCTTTCCTTCTTCTACTTTCCGCATATAGTAGGCCTTTAGTTCACCCTCTTTACGATGAGTTACCGATACGGCTGCCATATGTAGCAGTTTCTTTATGTTCTTGTTGGCCCTATGCGAGACCTTGTTTTTGGAGTGCTGGCTGCTCCCGGATGTGTATGAGAACGGAGCGACACCTGCGTGACAGCAGAACTTTCTGGGATTGTCGAAGCGGGAGAACGCTTCTGTTTCGATAATCACATTCAGAGCTACCACTTTACCTACACCGTCTATCGACATTAAAAGTTCCATCTGGCGCGCAAGCACTTCCGTTGAGCCTATGATCTTCTCCATTTCAGCAGTGATCGCATCGATAGCCGCTTGTAGTTCCTGTATTAAGCCTTTCATCCGCTTTGTTTTCTTGCGATAAAGCGCCGCCGGCATAAAATCTTTCTGATCGTACATCTGGCCTTTGTATTTAGCCAGGTCGGTAACGTAAAGCGCACGCTCCCTCTCCAACTGTTTAAGCCTCTCTATCTCCTCGGTGGGACGGTCGTAATACTTAACCTTATCTCCGAACCGTGAAGCGTAAATGGCTATGCGCTTTGCATCCACCTTGTCGTTCTTGCCCCGCTGCATACCGGATGAATATTTGATCTGGGACGGGTTCTCCAACCAAAGTTTGCACTCGACCGACTTGCAAGCACATACCAGAGGGAAAGTATATTGCCCCGTATGTTCGGCACAGATTAAAAACTGTTCGTTATCCATTTCCAAATCGTTCTTCAACTCGCCGATCAGTCTGGCGACAGCCTGCTGGTGGTTGCTTACCTGTTCTTCGCGCAGAACCTTACCCTCGAATAGTACGCAGAAGTCCAGTTTCTTTTTGCTGACGTCAACCCCGATGAAATAAAAATTGTCCATTACTTTTGTTTTTGACCATCAAATTGAGAGAAAGGAACTTGAACCTATCCTAACTACCTTAACAATGAAAGGTTAAATTCTTATTCAGGTCTCGGTTCAAGAAAGACAAAGAGTCCTAATATGGAAATGAATCTTGAATTCTTATCGATACCTGGTTCACTCCCTGCCTCCCTTTCTTTTAGCTAACCTCTTCTCTACAAAATTACCAACTCTATCTCATCTCCTGTTTACTGCGCAAATCTAAGGTATTGTATATGATATTATCAATATCTTCCTGGGTAATACTACTTTCTACAATTATTTTCCCCTCTTCATCTACTAACCTTCGAATTAATTCATCCCTATAATCAAACAAAACCGCAGCTAAATACTCCTCATAAACACGTAACAGTATTAATAGCCTTTTAGCAGCAGCAACTTCCTCATTCAATGAAGCTTTATCTCTATTAAAGGCCTCACTCCCGGATGCAGCTAATAAAGCATCTCGCACGACATCACTAAACTCATCCCGTTCTAAAGCAATTACTTTTGAAAAAGCATAGAATGCGTAACCACACAACTCACCTGTAACAGAAATTGATTTAACAATATCATCAGAATTAAAAAGAAAAGTTGATCGTCTCGAAAAAACACGTTTTTTCAAAATGTCAGAAATAGCAACTCCAATAATATAAGGATGTTGTGACTGCATAATTGCTCGAAAAGACATTGCATCTCTGAATTTTTGAAAAAAATCAGCATCTACATCAACAGCATCTTCTACAACTGCTCTTGCATACTCTACCAATTTAGATTCCATAATATTTTGAATATTTTCTCGCCCGCACCTCGACGATAAATAATAAAAAGGAAAGCGTGGTGCTGAAAACTTATTTTAGAAAGTCAGGTCGTAGGAAACCTTATAGCATAAAATAAGCAACAGCCCCACGCCTATATCCACAAGTGGATACGACGCGAGAAGATGTCCGCCTATTCTCTGCTAAAAAGTGGAATTTCCTACGTTCGACTTTCGAGAATAAACTTACACTTTCCGTGTATTCAATATGTCATCGCAAATATAGCGATATAGACGGAAAATGCAAAACATCCTGCCCTTTCGGGCGCCATTGCCATTATGAACGGTGCAAAGTTCCTCAAAACAAACATTTTCTGCAACAAGTGCAACTGTGGATTCGAAACTTTGTTAGTTGCAATTTGGGGCTGTGTCACCTATGATTTTGCGGATCGTACGGGCCTCACACAACGAAAGGAGGGTGCTGAACTTCGATTCAGCACCCTCCTTTGGTCTCCCAAAAATAATTTTACTTTTCGAGCCCCATCTTTTCGATCAGGGCCTTGGTTTCGGGCTTGTGTCCCCGGAAATTCACATAGAGCGTCATCGGATGTTCGTGACCGCCCTTCGAGAGAATCTCACGGCGGAAAGCCTCCGCCACTTCGGGATTGAAGATACCCTTCTCCTTGAACAGCGAGAAGGCATCGGCCGCAAGTACCTCGGCCCACTTGTAACCGTAATAACCGGCAGCATATCCGCCGGCAAAAATGTGGCTGAAAGCCGGCGACATCGCAGCACCCTCGACAACCGGGAGTACCTGGGCCGGAGCCATCGCCGTCCGTTCAAACAGTTCGACATCGCCCTCGAACGGCTTGTCGATCGAATGCCATGCCATGTCGTTGAGCCCGTACAGCAACTGGCGGACATTGAAATAAGCCGCCTGATAGTTCTCTGCGGCGACGATCTTGGCAATCAGGTCGGCAGGAATCGGTTCTCCGGTCTTGTAATTCACGGCCCACAAGTCGAGGAACTCTTTCTCGGTCGCCCAATTCTCCATGATCTGCGAAGGCAGCTCAACGAAATCCTGATATACGTGCGTACCGCTGATCGACTCGTGCTCTCCCTCCGAAAGAATGGCGTGCAGCGCGTGTCCGAACTCATGCAGGAAAGTTTCGAATTCACTGAAAGTAAGCAGTGAAGGAGTCGTATCGGTCGGCTTGGTGAAGTTCATCACCAGCGACACCAGCGGGCGGGTTTCGTGTCCCTCGACGATTGAAACGCTCCGGAACTCGGTTTCCCAAGCCCCGCCGCGTTTGGTAGCCCGGGGGAAGAAGTCGAGGTAAAGTTCCGCCAGGAAGCGACCGTCCTTGTCGGTCACGTCGTAAGCCGTCACCTCGGGATGATAGACCGGGACTTCGGGATTCGGCGTGAAATTAAGGCCGTAGAGCTTATTGGCGAGCAGGAATACCCCCCGCTTCACACTGTCCAACTGCAAATAGGGTTTCACCAGCTCTTCGTTGAGCTCGTATTTCTCATGGCGGTACTTCTCCGAGTAATAAGCCATATCCCAGGGCATAACCTCGCCTTCGAAACCCTGCGAGCGGGCATACTCCCCGATCGTATTGTAATCCTTCATGGCATACTCCTTGGTCTGGGCAAGCAATTCATCCAGGAAAGCATTGACCGTCTGCGCGTTTTCAGCCATCCGATCGGCCAGCACGTAATCGGCGTACGTCGGGTACCCCAACAGATTGGCGATCTTCAAACGCAGATTGACCATCCGCTTGATGTTCTCCGTATTGTCGAACTCACCGCCCAGGCAGAGGGAGTTGCTGGCTCTCCAAAGCTTCTCCTTCAGCTCGCGGTTGGTCGAATACTCCATGAAAGGGACGTAACTCGGCGCCTGAAGCGTCACCGTCCATCCCTGCTCGCCACGGGCCTTGGCTTCGGCGGCCATACCGTCCCGCACGAAATCGGGAAGCTCGGCCACCTGCGCCGGATCCGTGATATTGATCGTAAAGGCATTCGTGGCAGCCAGCACATTGCGGCTGAACCGGAGCGAAAGCTCCGAAAGTTCGGTCGAATATTGTCGGTACAGCTCCTTGTCCTCATCGGAAAGGTTCGCACCGCTGCGCACGAAACCGTTATAGGTTTCCTCCAGCAATTTCTTGTCCTCTTTCGAAAGGAACCACCCCGGATGTTCATAGACGGCCTTCACACGCTCGAAGAGCTGCGGGTTGAGCGATATGTCGTTGGACAGGGCCGTCAGTTTGGGCTGTACGTTCTCGGCCACCTGCTGCATCTCGGGCGTAGCATCCGCTTCGAGCAGGTTGAAAAAAATACCTTCGACCCGCGAAAGCAGCCGGCCCTGACGATCGAGCGCCACGATCGTATTATTGAAGGTCGGCTTGGCTGGATTGTTTACGATCGCGTCGATTTCGGCACGCGACACAGCGATCGCGGCATCGAACGCCGGTTCGTAATCGGACACCCGGATCCGGTCGAACGGCGGGGTTTCGTGCGGCGTATTCCACTCCGCGAGCAAGGGGTTGTTCGTATCAATTTCAGGCAGCTGGGCAACGGGCATCGTATGGTCCGCGCATCCGGCTGCCAAAGCGGTTAAAAATGTCATAACAATCTTTTTCATCGGTTAAATTAGATTTTAGGCTTTTCATTCGGTTCGAGGGTCACGACGGGCACGGCAAGGCTGTCGGCAGGTTCTTCGGGCAGCTCCTCCATCAGGCCACAGGCCACGAGCATCGCCCGTTTATCGGGATCGGCCCCGCGAAAATCCCGGTAGAGGGTCATACCGTCCGCCGAACCGCCCCGCGAAAGCAGCGTCCGGAATTTCCGGGCGGTCGCACGGTCGAATACGTCGCCGGTCTGTTCGAAGGCCCGGAAAGCGTCTTTGTCGAGGACCTGCGCCCAAATATAGAAATAGTACCCCGACGCATAGCCCCCATCGAAAATATGCAGGAAATAGGGATAGCGGTAGCGGGGCTGTATCTGCGGGATCAATCCCCGGCGACCGTACACGGCATCGGCTTCGAACTCATTCACATCGAAAGGTTCGTACTCCGTAATAGCGTGAATATCCATATCGGTAAGAGCGGCAGCTACCAGTTCGGTGACAATGAAGCCCTGGTTGAACTTGCCGCTTTCGCGGATGCGTTTGATCAAGCGTTCGGGAATCACCTCTCCCGTCGTATAATTGATCGCATAGTGGCGCAGCACCTCGGGTTCGGTCGCCCAATTCTCCATGATCTGCGAAGGGAGCTCCACGAAATCGCCCTCCACCCTGCCGAGCGACCGGTATTTCACGTCGGCGAAAAGCGCATGCAGCCCGTGCCCGAACTCATGAAAAAGGGTCTGGACCTCATCGAGCGTAAGCAGCGAAGGCGTCAATTTGGTCGGCGGAGTAAAATTGCATACGATGGCGACCACAGGAGCGATGCGTTCGTCGCCTTCGTAGCGCTGGCTGCGGAACGCGGTACACCACGCACCGCTGCTCTTGCCGCTGCGCGGAAAAAAGTCGAAATAGAGCACGCCCAAATGAGTCCCGTCCACGTCGAGCACCTCATATACCGAGCAATCCTTGTGGTAAACCGGTGCGACCAACGGACGGAACGTAATCCCGTAAAGCCGGTTCGCCAGCGAAAAAGCGCCTTCCCGAACATTTTCGAGCGAAAAATAGGGCCGCAGCGCAGCATCGTCGAGCGCATATTTGTCCTTGCGCACCTTTTCGGCGTAATACCACCAATCCCAGGGTTCGAACGTCGCCCCCGGCACATCCCGCTGCAACATCGCATTCATCTCGGCCATCTCTTCCTTGGCCCGATCGAGCGCCGGAGTCCACACTTCGTTCAACAACTCATAAACGGCAGCGGGCGTTCCGGCCATCTGGTCGGCCGTCACATAAGCCGCATAGGAGGGATAGCCCAGCAAGCGGGCTTTCTCGTTGCGCAGGCGGGCGAAATCGTTCACCAGAGAGCGGTTATCGTACTCACTGCCTTCGTTGCAGCGGTCGATATACGCTTTGTACAACTGCTCCCGCAAATCGCGTCGAGCAGAATACGTGAGAAACGGAATCCGGCTGGAAGCGTCGAGCGTAACGACCCACGCATCGTTCATCCCCAGCTCCGCAGCCTTCTCCCGGGCTATGCCCTGCACGCTTGCAGGAAGTCCGTCAAGCTGTTTATCAGTCAGTTTCAGCACGAAATCATTCGTCGCCCGAAGAACATTATTGCCGAATTTCACGGGCAGCAGCGCCAATTCGCCGTTAATTTGGCGCAACCGCTCCTTCTGCTGCGGATCGAGCAGCGCTCCGGCCCGCACGAATTTACCGTAAATCTTCTCCACCAGGCGCGTCTGCACGGCATCGAGACCCAAGCTGCCGCGACGGTCGTAAACGGCTTTGATCTTGTCGAAAAGCACCTCGTCGAGCAGAATATTGTCCCGATGGGCGGCCAGCAACGGCATCGCCTGCTCTTTCGCCGCCAATAACTGATCGTTCACGTCGGCCGAACAGAGCATGTTGAAAACCAGCCCCACCTGCTCCAGCATCAAGCCCGAGCGGTCGTAAGCCAGGATGACATTCTCGAAAGAGGGCTGATCGCCGTTGGATTTGATGGCGTCGATCTCGGCTTCCTGGATCGACATCGCCCGCTGGAAGGCAGGCAGAAAGTGTTCGGGCCGGATCCGGTCGAAAGGAGGCACGCCGTAGGGCGTTTCCCACTCCTCGAAAAACGGATTCTCCGCCACCTCTTTGCGCTGGTTGCATCCCGTAGTCATAAGCAGAATCAATGAAATTAAAAATAAAGAATATCGCTTCATCGGTTCGTTGGATTTTATTTACCTTTGCAAAGGTAAACAATTTATAAAAAATGCAACTGTTTTACGCCCCCGATATCGTTCCTCCGGAATATACGCTCAGTGAGGAAGAGTCGAAACACTGCATCCGCGTGCTTCGCATGGCCTGCGGCGAAGAGCTGCACATCACCGACGGCCGCGGTAACCTCTACCGCTGTGAAATCGTGGACGACAATCCCAAACGCTGCCGGGTGCGGGTGCGCGACACCAACAGCGAATTCGGCAAGCTGCCCTACCGCCTGACGATGGCCGTCGCCCCGACGAAAAACAACGACCGGTTCGAATGGTTCCTCGAAAAAGCCACGGAAATCGGGGTCGCGGAGATCATCCCCCTCGCCACGGAGCATAGCGAGCGACGCACGCTCAAGCCCGAACGGGAGAACAAGGTCATCACGGCTGCCGTGAAACAGTCGCTCAAAGCCTACCACCCCCGCCTGCACGAAATGACCCCGCTGCGACAGGTCATCAAGCAGCCCTTCGACGGACAGAAATTCATCGCCCACTGCGACGCTCCCCGTTCGGCCCTGGGCAAGGCATTCCTGCCCCGCATCCTGCACAAAGGAGGCGACGTACTGGTTCTGATCGGGCCGGAAGGGGACTTCTCGCCCAAGGAGATCGACCTGGCCGTCCGGGGAGGTTTCCGCGAAATCACGCTCGGCTCGCAGCGCCTGCGCACGGAAACGGCCGCCGTCATGGCGACCGCATTGGTGGCTGCCGCCAACGAACCCGAAATCGGAACGGACGACAGACAACCGTCTTCAAAACCGGCACAATGAAACAACTTTGGGAAATATTCTGGTCGTTTTTCAAAATCGGACTCTTCACCTTCGGAGGCGGCTACGCCATGATCCCGCTGATCCAACGCGAGGTGATCGACCACCGCAAGTGGATCCCCGCTTCGGAATTTCTCGACCTGCTGACCCTGGCACAATCGGTCCCCGGCCCTATTGCGATCAACACGGCCGTCTTCGTCGGATACAAACGCTCGGGGCTCCGAGGCGCCTGCGCATCGCTGCTGGGCGCCGTGCTGCCGTCGTTCCTCATCATCCTGGCGATCGCCCTCTTCTTCGCGGGCATCCGTCAGAACCCCGTCGTCGATGCAGCCTTCAAAGGAATGCGCCCGGCGGTCGTTGCCCTGATCATCGCTCCGCTGGTCACCCTCACGCGGGGCATGCACTGGAGCATGATCGTGCTGGCCGCCGCACTGGCCGGACTGATCTGGTGGCTGGGTCTTTCACCGGTACTGATTCTTGCCGCCGGTGCAGGTGCAGGCATCGTCTGGGAATTGTCTATCGCAAAAAAGAGTAAGCAATGATATTCTGGGAACTGTTCGTCAGCTATCTGAAAATCGGATTCTTCGGCTTCGGCGGCGGTTATGCCATGCTGTCGCTGATCCAGAACGAAGTGGTCGTCCAGCACGCCTGGATGACCAACGCCGAATTCGCCGACATCGTGGCCGTATCGCAGATCACGCCCGGCCCCATCGCCATCAATTCGGCGACTTACGTGGGTTACACAGTTGGAATGCAAAGCGGCAGCGTATGGTACGGTATTCTGGGCTCGGTCATTGCGACTTTCGCGGTCTGCCTGCCGTCGATGACGCTGATGATTCTGGTCGCCCGCTACATCGCCCGACTCAAGGGCAATCCGCTGGTAAGCGGCGCCATGCGGGGACTCCGCCCGGTAGTGATCGGCATGATTGGGGCGGCCGCGCTCCTGCTGATGTTTCCGCAGGACGCAGGCGACGCCAGCTTCATCGACTTCTGGAGTTGGATTCTCTTCGGCGGCGTACTCGCAGGCTCCTACTTCAAACTCAATCCGATCCTGCTGATCGTCCTCTCGGCTGCCGCAGGCATCGCGATCTATCTTTAACCGCGCTTACTCTCCTCCGGCGACGAAGAAGATGCCGCCCGTAAAGAGCACTACCAGGAAAGAGATCAGGGCCAATGCCGTAAGCACCATGAATCCGATATGCACGAAGCCCCATTTCTCGCCTCCGTGCGGCAGTCTCGGCGAGGTCAGAGCCGCGATAAGGCCCACGACAGGCGTAAGGATCAGACTTAAAACGAACGTCCAGGCGAATCCGATCTTGCGGCGGCTGCCGACGAGCCCGATCAGTACGGAAATAAGACACCAGGTCAGGATACCCAGTACAATAGAGAGCGTAGTCATAATTTCATAAGTTTTTCAAAACCGCTCTGCCCCGTACCGGCAAACCGATCGTCGGCTACCTGACAAAACGACAGTACGTCCCCAGGGGAAGCCGCTTGCCGGCCCGGTCGTCGAAGCAGAGTTCTCCGAATTGTTCCTCAAACGGCGTGCCGAAAGCCTGTCGCACGGCGGTCGAAGCGAGCGTTGCCGACAACCCCATCGAATAGAGGTTCAACACCAGAAACGCTCCGCGCGGCTCCAGCAACCGGGCGCAACATTCGAGCATCTCGCCGATGTTATCCTCCAGAATCCACTTTTCGCCGTTGGCACCCCGTCCGTAAGCCGGAGGATCGAGGATAATTCCGTTGTAGCGGTTACCTCGCCGCACTTCGCGCTGCACGAATTTGAGCGCGTCTTCGACGATCCAGCGCACCCCCTCCAAACCGCTCTGCTCCATATTCTCCCGCGCCCAGGTCACGACCTGTTTGACCGAATCCACGTGGGTCGTATCGGCTCCCGCCGCCCGGGCCGCGAGCGTCGCTCCGCCCGTATAGGCAAAGAGATTCAGGACCTTCGGAGTCCGTCCCTCCGCTCTCATCCGCACACAGTTATCGTAGATGAAATTCCAGTTGGCCGCCTGCTCAGGGAAAAGCCCCACGTGTTTGAACGAAGTGAGGCCCAAGCGCATGCGCAACCGCATCCCTTCATAGGCATAGTCCACCGTCCACCGGGACGGCATCCCGGACCGCAACCGCCACTCCCCGCGTTCTTCGCTGCGTCCGTCACGCAGGAACGAGGCGTCGGCCAGGCGGCGCCACTCCTCCTCCGTAAGACTCCGCCGCCAGATGGCCTGCGGTTCGGGACGGCGCACGACATAGCGGCCGAAACGTTCGAGTTTCTCGAAATCGCCGGAGTCGATCAATTCATAATCGGGAAATCGGGGAATCAGGGTTTCAAACATGGAATTATCTTTTATCATACATCATATAACGAATTTTCCGGTCCCGTGCACGGCATACTGCCGACATCCTTCTTTTACCGGCCTGCAGCGAACAGGTGTGGGCCAAGCAAATTTCACCAAGCCGCCCCAGCAGAAACGGAACTCGCCCGCAACTTCCACCGCCGAAGAAACAAGACCGTTCCGGCCAATCGGAAGCACGGGACCCTTTTGTTATTTTCGATCGCTCTCGTCGATCAGGCTCATCTCGCACCGGGCACAGTCGAACCGGAGCCGGTATCGGAATCGGCCGCGCACCAGAAACAGCTCTCCTTTCAGCGTCGGATGCTCCTTCAGGCACTGCCCGATCTCACGCCGAATGCAATAGGCCGAACGCATGACCGGATGCCCTGCCGTCGCAGGTTCCAGATCGAGTCCGCGTGCAATTTGCCGCACCCCGTGATCGCGGTAAAACTCCTCGGCCAGACGATTCGTCACATTCTCCTCGGCCGCAAGGATTTTCGACGGATAGGGCGCGGAACGATCCTCGGGCAAAATCGCATGGACGACAGGACGGTCGAGCCGCGCCCGGCGCAAACGCTCCAATCCTTCGCGGCGCAGCTCCGCCAGCAACGACACCGGCACGAAACGGTCGCACCCTTCGGAGCGAACCTCCCGCACGTCGAAAATCGTATCTCCGCTGCGGGAAAGTTGTGCGGCGACGGTTTCCGACATCTTCCGGGAATCTTTCGCCGGTTCGAACACCCCGTCGCGCGTAACCTCGGCCGCAACCCCCTCGCAATCGGTAAAACGCACCGTTACTCGCTGCGGCGTTATCGCCGCGTCGGCACGCACGGGAATCACGCGCCGCGTACGGCTGCGGTCGAGGGCCAACGAAAAGCGGCGGTCGAAATTGCGGAACACCTCCGCCCCGGGGACGACACCCTCCATCCGGTTGGGCACGATCCGATTTCCGGCGACCTCATTGACATTGGTACCCGCCAACCCGTTTCGGGTCCGGAAACAGATGCCGTCCCCAGGCGCCAGGTCGTGTGGCTCGGCCAACGTGAAACTCCGGCCATCGACCCGGGCTACCCGGCCCACGAACTCGCCGACAGCTTTGGGCGTGTCGAACGATGCGACTCCCGCCCGGCGACCGTCGAAGAAATACTCCGACTCGCCCCGCGTGAAACTCTTCGAAGGATCCGGCTGAAAGTCCGGCCGGCTCTCTCCCACCGACGAGCGGCAGAATCCCGGCCGTGACGCGAGCTCCCGATCGATCCGCTGGCGGTAATGGCTCACGACATTTTTAATATATCCGACATCCTTCAGGCGTCCTTCGATCTTGAACGAGGTAATCCCCGCATCGATCAGCTCGCCTATACGGTCCGACAAATTCAAATCCCGCACCGACAACAAATGCCGCCCCTTGACGACCGTACGCCCGGACTCGTCCACCAGATCGTAGGTCAGGCGGCAGGGCTGGCTGCAAGCGCCCCGGTTACCGCTGCGTTCGCTCATCGAACGCGACAGGAAACAGCGGCCGCTGTACCCCACGCAGATCGCCCCGTGGACGAAACACTCCAGATCGCCCCCGCAGGCGGCGCGGATCGCACGGATCTCGTCGAACGACAAGGCCCGCTCCAGAATCACGCGGGCAAAGCCGCAGCGCTCCAGAAAAAGCGCCTGCTCCGGCGTGCGTGTGGCCGCCTGTGTCGAAGCGTGCAACTCGACCGGCAGATTCATCCGCCGCAGCGCCATGTCCTGCACGATCAGGGCGTCCACCCCAGCGGCGATCAGCTCCCTGGCCTGCCGCTCGGCTTCGGCCAATTCGCCGTCATAGAGCAACGTATTGAGCGTAGCATGCACCCGTACACCGTATTGATGGGCATACTCTACCGCCCGGGCGATCTCCTCGGCCGAATTGCCCGCCGCGTGGCGCGCACCGAAGCGGGCGCCTCCGATATAGAGGGCGTCGGCGCCGTAATCGACCGCAGCGACGGCCGCCTGCAAATCTTTGGCGGGAGCAAGTAATTCGATGGATTTCACGGTGCTTTGTCGGAAAATATGCCGAAGAAAAAACCCGAAACGACATCCGGTTCCCCCGGGCCGCGTCGAGGCGTGTCTTATCTCGGGGCAAAAGTAAAAAATAATCGGCAAATGTGCTTGCGATTGGGGTTTGTTTTGTAATTTTGCTCTCCGAACACGTAATATTTCAAGACCATGCTTACGATCAAGCAACTCAGGGACGACCGCGAGGCGGCCATCCGCCGTCTGGCAAAAAAAGGAGTGGACGCCGCTCCGGTAATCGCCGAAATCGAAAAACTGGACGACCGCCGCAAGGCGATCCAGCACGAACTGGACGAATGTCTGGCCACACAGAACCAGGCGGCCAAACAGATCGGTGCATTGATGGGTCAGGGACGGCGCGACGAAGCCGAAGCCAAAAAAGCGGAAGTCGCGTCCCTCAAGGAGCGGTCGAACGCGCTGAATGCCGAATTCAAAGAGGTTTCGGATGCTCTTCAGGCCGCGATCGTCACCCTGCCGAACTTCCCGGCCGACATCGTGCCCGAAGGCAAAACGGCGGAAGACAATCTGGTTGTGAAACTGGTCGAAAGCTATACGCAATTGCCCGAAAACCCGCTGCCCCACTGGGAGCTGGCCCGCAAATACGACATCATCGACTTCGACCTGGGCGTAAAGCTCACCGGCGCGGGGTTCCCCGTTTATAAGGGACAGGGCGCCCGGTTGCAGCGTGCGCTCATCAACTTCTTCCTCGACTGCAACACGCGGGCCGGGTATCTGGAAGTGGAGCCTCCGGTCATGGTCAATGAAGCCTCCGGCTTCGGCACGGGACAACTGCCCGACAAGGAGGGACAGATGTACCACGCCACGGCGGACAACTTCTACCTCGTTCCGACGGCCGAAGTGCCCGTGACGAACATCTACCGCGACGTGATTCTCGACGAGAAGGATTTTCCGGTGAAGATGACCGCCTACACCCCCTGTTTCCGCCGCGAAGCCGGGTCGTACGGCAAGGATGTGCGCGGACTGAACCGTCTGCACCAGTTCGACAAGGTGGAGATCGTACAGTTGAGCCTTCCCGAAAAGAGTTACGAGGCGCTGGACGGCATGGTGGCCCACGTCGAAAGCATCGTCAAGGCACTGGAGCTGCCCTACCGCATCCTCCGACTCTGCGGCGGCGACATGTCCTTCACCTCGGCGCTGACTTATGATTTCGAGGTATATTCCGAAGCGCAGAAACGCTGGCTCGAAGTGTCGTCCGTGTCGAATTTCGAGTCGTTCCAGGCCAACCGCCTGAAACTCCGCTACAAGGATGCCGACAAAAAGACGCGGCTGGCACACACGCTCAACGGCTCCTCGCTGGCCCTACCCCGCATCGTGGCGGCCCTGCTGGAGAACAACCAGACGCCCGACGGCATCCGGATTCCTGAAGCGTTAATTCCTTATACGGGCTTTGATATGATTAAATAAATTTTTATATTTGCACCGTCAACACACAACTTAAACAATACAAAAAAATGGCTTACAAAATTAGTCCCGATTTGTGCGTAGCTTGCGGCACATGTATCGACGAATGTCCGGTAGAGGCAATCTCGGCCGGTGATGTTTATGTAATCGATCCTGACAAGTGCATCGACTGCGGCACCTGCGCAGGCGTTTGCCCGAGCGAAGCGATCAAGCCCGAATAATTTTACAAGAAGGCATAAAAAAGCTCTTCCCTCGAAAGGAAGAGCTTTTTTATTGTCTATTCCCAAGTGGATCTGCCGACACGCCCGAAACCCGGGGCCGATCCACCCATACGGCCTGCCGCCGGTCAGGGATTCACAACAGTTTTCCAGCCGATTTCAACGGCAGATCACGATTCCGCCGACCGTTAATTCGATACGCCCCGAAGCACCCTCGAAAGGGATTTCGCGGAAAGGTCGAAATACATCGGACGATAGCGGCGGGGCCGTGCATCACAGGACATCGAAAGACACGTGTACAGGGATTTTGCCGCAAACGAACCTTTCCGTTTGCAGAATCTATCTATTATACTTAATTATAGAGCACAGAAACATCGCGGGAGAAGCGTATCCCGCAATGTCTAATGCCTGTTTCAGCCCGTGAAAGGGGAAGCTCGCGGCACAATGGCCGCAAGCATTCCGGAAGAGGCGCGTGGAAAAGGATCGAAGGCATACCGTTGCAGGCGACGATCGTTCAACCTAAAACCTACCTAATTATGAAAGCACGTGTCTATTTATCGTTAGGAGCCTTGCTCCTGTTCTTGGCTCCGTTGAGTTGTTCCGACAAAGCGGAAAGTCCGGCACCGGAAACTCCGCCGGAAGAACAGCCGGTACAGCCTTCAGAAGAGTATAAGGAGATGTATCATTCGATGGAGGATAACATAAAGGACGAGGAACCCAGTCTCTATTACACGTACTTCCGTATGCGAAATGCCAGCGACCAGCCGCTGTACATTGCTGCAAGAGTACGAAGGAACCCATACGGATTCTTCTACTACCTCAAGCCGAAGGAACAAGCTACGCATTGGTGTTGTATAGAAAATTGCGCGGGTTTGAATTTCGATATGGATCAGGTATTAATCAAAGACTTGAACAAAGGCTTAGATTATTTAGAAATTTATTACCGAAACGATAAGGCCGGGACTTTAGGTCCGGAGAAAGATACCGCGATGCTTTATAATTTTATAAAGCCTATGACGGAAGAGATGGTCGGAACGCCGCGCGACCCGGCCCGTTGGGAGTATGAAGAGTTCCCGGACCGCCCCCGTGCCGTGCGATGGACGATTCATATCACCAATGAGGACTATGAAGAAGCCGTCCGTGCGACCACCGAGCGGTGGAAAGATTGGGATCGCTGGAGCGGTGAGCCGATAGAATGGGAATGATTTTCAATTTCGTCTATATCGCAGAAGCGGGCCGCAGCGTAATAGCTGCGGCCCGCTTTTATCCCCCGCCTTACTGCCGAACCGAAAAGACCGATTCGCTCCTTCGAAAGTCGTCTTTCGCAGAATTCCGACCGGATAAAAGGAGTCCCCCGGACACGGATATTTCGCAGCAATGCTGCCTTCGGTTACTTACGTTCCTTGATCTGGCCGCTGCGATAGGCCGCCAGCAGGTTCTTCAGGTCGTCGATCTGCACCTGCAACTCCTTGCCGATAGTCGTATCGCGCACCGTGATGCGGTCGGTCGTCGCCTCGACGATCACCTTCGTAGAGATGATGTCCTTTCCCTCCTCGACGGCCTTGACCGCCGACTCGAAAGGCTCGTGCTGCACCAGTTGCAGCCCGTGCGAATTGTAAATCAACGTATAACCGGCGATGCCCGTTTCGGAATGGTACGCCTTGGAAAATCCGCCGTCGATCATCAGCAGCTTGCCGCCGGCCTTGATGGGACTTTCGCCCTTGCAGGTCTTCACGGGCACGTGTCCCGAAATGATATGGGATTTCTCTGGATCGAGTCCGAAAGCCGAAAGAATCATACTGCACATCTTCGTATCATCCAAATGCTTGTAATAAGCTCCCTTCTCCTCGTGGTGCGTCTTCTTGTCCTCGATCAGGTAACGCTCCAGCGTTGCCATCTTGGCCTTGTCGAAGAACGGGGATTCGGGGCCGCACCACAAGTACCACATGTAATCGAGCGCCATCTGCTGACTCTTGGCCCCATTGCCACCGAAATAGGCCTCCCGGGTCAGGCGGTCCAGTTTGTCCAGCAGGCTCCGTCCGGCATAGGGTTTTCCGTCCACGATGACTGTTTTGAACTCCCCTTCGTCGGTCATCGGAATCGAAGCGTGGTACATCAGGTTCGAATTGACGATCAGATACATACTGCCCTTCGAAAAGAGCAGCCGGATATGTTTCTGTAGTTTGTCGCTGTTCAGGAACGAGGCTTGCAACGTACGAATAAGCTGATCTTCGCCCGGAGTCAGCTTATAAGGATCCCGGGGATCGACCGTCGGAAAGTCGGCGTCCTTCAAGGGATAATCCTTGCCGTCGATCTCGATGGTTCCCTTCTCGTAGTCGATTTTCTCCAACAAAGCCCGCCCCTCCATCTTGTATTCGGGATGGCGCTTGATCATCTGTCCCTCGATCTTGAACTGGATCACCGAAATCGCCTTGTGCATCTGGGCCATCAGCAGTACATCGCGCTCCGTAACACCCGAATTCTGCATCACTTTGGGCTGGTAGGGCTTGCAGGGTGAGTTCTCATAAACTTCCATGGCGAAGCGGGCCAGCGGCAGCAGATTGATGCCGTAGCCGTCCTCCAACACGTCGAGATTGTCATAGCGGGCCGACACACGGATCACATTGGCGATCGAAGCTAAATTCCCCGCCGCAGCGCCCATCCAAAGAATGTCGTGATTGCCCCACTGGATATCGTACATCTTGTACTGGGCCAGCGTATCGAAAATGAAGTGCGGACCGGGCCCCCGATCGAAAATATCGCCGATGATATGCAGACGGTCGATCGTCAGGCACTGGATCACATTGCTCATGGCGATAATGAAAGCATCCGCCCGTCCGATCGAGATGATCGAATTGAGAATCCCGTTGAAATAACTCTGCTTGGGCGATCCCGGCGAATCGGATTCGTGGAGAAGCTCCTGAATGACATAGGAAAAATCCGGAGGCAGCATCTTGCGCACCTTCGAGCGGGTGTATTTGACCGAAACGGCCCGGCAGACCTCCGTCAGCTGGTTAAGCGTAACCTTATACCAGTCGTCCAGATTCGATTCCTTCTGCTTGATGAGTTGCAGCTTCTCGGCGGGATAGTAGATCAGCGTACAAAGCTCCGTCATTTCGGATTCGCGCAAAGTATTGTTGAAAACCTCGTGCACCTTTTGCCGGATCACGCCTGAAGCGTTCTTCAGCACGTGGCGGAAAGCCTCGTATTCACCGTGAAGGTCCGTAAGGAAATGCTCGGTACCTTTGGGAAGGTTCAGAATAGCCTCCAGGTTGATGATTTCAGTCGTAGCGTCGGCAATGGTCGGGAATTTCTCCGAAAGCAAATTGAGGAATTTCAAATCGGCCGCCGAATATGTCTTGTTCACAGATACACTCATTGCAATAAACATTTTGGGCAATTATATATTTCAGTGTACCATCATCCGAGATCGCAGCATCGCAAGGGTCGCCTATTCGCAGCTTGTGGCTGCGTCTGTAATGCAATTCTCCCCTACATCCCCTCCTCGGAGGAACTTGGCGCTACATTCCCAAAGAGATCCACCAAAATATATCATTGCGATATTTTTTACTAAATTAAATACTTTTCCACAAAGTGCCAAATATTTCGGACTCAATTCCCGGAATTTCCTCCAGCTGCTCCTCCCCGGTTCCGAAAGACGCAAAAAAAGATTCCCGAAATTACTTCGGGAATCTTCGGTTTCGGTCAGCGGCCGAATTACAACACGCTAACGATTTTCATCGAATTTACGGTCTTCGGACACATCTTGCCCACCGAACTGAAAGCTACGGAAGAGATTCCGCTCTTCGAATTAGACTCGGGGAAAAGTTCCTCCACCGGACTGAGGTTAGCCTTGCTCACCTCGAACGGTTCACATCGGTAAATATTACCATACTCTCCGGCCTCGTTCTGTGCTACGATATAAGCGTAAACCATAAGGCCCTCAGGAAGCTTGACTATATCCATCATAGAAGTATTTGCATCAAAGCCCATACTCATAATGTAAGACAAAACCACGTCGTCAGACTCACCCGAAAAATCCACATCGGTCACCAACATATTCCAAACCTCGGCACACTCTTCGGAGAACTGGGGTACGTATCGCAAGAAATAGGCACCTCCGTAATTATCGGGCTTATACGTAGTCGGATCAATTGACGAAGCCTCCTCACCGTCATACAGACGGACATCCACGCTCTCCACCGTAGCATCCGAAGCGACATATTCCAACGTTTCAAAGTCCTTCACGCTGACATCCGTCGTCGGACGACCGTACTCATCCATACCGCACACGAATACGACATACCCCGTTTTAGGCAGCAAACCAGTAAGAGTGAACTCCTCCAAATCACCCGTCATCCGCTGTTTCTCCATAAACTCGGAAACAGACATCTGGTAAGCCTTGGCCAAGTTAGCGATAAAAGAGGGGAGCAGCTCTTTCAGTATCGCGGGGTCGTTTTGACATTCCGAACTATACTCTTCAGCTGTCAGCGCATAGAAGAAGTAGGGCACCTCCTTATCGGAAGGAGTAAAACTCATTGTTACGGACGTCGATTTAGGCTCAACCGTCCATTCGAAAGTACAATTCTCCTCCTCCAGGCCGGGCAATGTCTTCGTCGTAAACTCGGCAACGATTCCGTTAGCGACAATTTCAAGGTTCTCGTTGATACCGGCAACGACAACCGAGTAGGATGTACCCGCCGACAAACCGGGGACATCCAACTCCAAAGGAGTTACACTACCATGCAACTGCCCCTGCAGAGTAATCACATTGTAAATATCAGCAACAGTGACTCCCTGCGACATATATTCCGCCTTATAATAGTTGATGACACCTTTCGCAATATCATTATCCGTAATTCCGGGAATTTGCTGCTCCAGGAACGCCGTCTCAAACACCACAGCCATAAAAGACTGGGACTTGGCATTCTCTGTAATCGCCTCGAACGTAGCAACCGAACTGTAATAAGACGTGTCGGAGAACGTCACCTTATATTCGCTCTCGACAGGATCTCCTCCCGTTCCGTTATTGTCACCGTTGGTTTTGTTTTCGTCGTCGCTACAACCAGCGAACAAGGTCGCAAATGCTGCCAAAGCAGCAAACATAAATGTTTTGATTTTCATACGTATTAAAAAATTATTGGGTTTATTTATGCAAAATTCTTCGTTCCTGCACCTCAATTTACTCAAAGGACATGGTTGCAAATATACGGATTTATTTCGAATCGGCCTGAAAAATCGGATAAAAAACAACATTTCCTCCGCTTTGCGAGCGATTCCGGCATACTCGCAGACTTTATTCACGAATAGAACGGAATAAAGGTCGCTCTTCGTATAAAAGAGATGGCTTTCTTTGAATACGGAACAGCCCGATATCCTCCCGCCACCGGCTGCGGATCTCATCCGCAGCATATCCCTCGACAATTATCCGGCACACATATTCCACCCCGCCTCGTATCGTTCTTCGAGAATCGGTCCGTCGATGAGCATTCCGTTGAGATTGGGCCGATCCGGACCAATGGCTTCCCGCTCGAAACCTACGCAGGCATCCAATCGCTCTATATAATTTAGGTATAACACGCCCGCATCCAACCTGTTCACGCCACCTCGAACGAGTGCATCGCCTCGTCGGAAGGCCTCCGCGTGTTCCCGTCGCAGAGCGACCGGATCGGAATACCTGTCGCCGCATCGACGGAACCTCCCATGTGCTCTCCGGAATCGGCCGTTCCCCGGAATCCGTGCTCCGGAGCGAAGATTGCAGTCACATCGAATCCCCTCGCGTGAAGAATATCGACCAAATGCCGTTCGCCGATCCTCGAAGTATGATTCGCAAGCAAGGCCACACGCTTCCCTGCAAGCCGGGGATAATACATCGCCGTATCGGTCGTACCGACCCGTACGGACTCCGTCGGAACCGGGCTGATCGCATCCGACAGTAAATTCCGCGCTGCGACGACATCTGCCGCCTGTCCGGAAGCAACAGATACGAAAAAACGGATAAACCTAAAAATATCAGTCAATCAAAAACAGAAAATTTACTATCTTTGATTAATTGAACTTATACCATATAAAAATGAAAAACCGTCTGATCCAATTTTTGCCGGTATTGCTTATCGCTTTTGTTTCTTTTGCTACACTCGGAATCGTTCAAGCCCAAAACCGTAACCCTTGCGCAGACACTCCAGATGCGGAGCGACTACTCTCTGAACTCACTACGGCATGCTCCGAGCAGTCTTCGGAAAAAATCGAAAAATTCATCGAAAAATGGGAGCAGGAAAGCCGAACCGCGGCGATATACGACACAAACGATAAGCTAACAACAACTGTTTATCAACTTTTGGACTACCTAATGGAAAAATATTATTTCAATAACAAAGAACTCTCTCCGGACAAACAGGGGCGGATCGTCAACGGCAACTTGGTTTTTCCGGGAGAAGTTCCCGTCTATATTTTAAGTGACGAAGAATATCTCGATTGTTTCCGTCCTGAAGACTTATCGTCGCATCAATGGTTTTCCCAAATGGATTATACACCGCAACGAATCATCAAAGGGTACCGTCCCTGCAATGCGCCTCAACAAATTCGGTTCTTAAAACTCATTCCATCTTACAAAAAAGCCATTGACAGTTTTATCGACTCCGAAGTCAAAAAGTCGAAAAGCTTTATTTATTCACAACATGCTCTCAACTTTTATACAAGTAAATTTCCCGTGTGCTATTCATCCTTTTTACATTATCCGAATCCACGATCATCACCCTACTTCAGCTATATCGTAATAAACACTTCACTCACGGAAGCTATCATCCAATGCGACTACGGATTCTGGGGTGAAACGGACGCCCTGCAAAAAAAGAATGGAAAATGGGGACCCGCAGCAGGAAATACGATTTCGATCCATTCGATCGAATAAAACAAACTTAAAACAAGAGGGAGGGCGAAAATAAAATTTTCGCCCCCCCTGCAATATTCTCACATCCCCACGCTTACGCCTGTCCGCCGAACTCCATCAGGTAGGCCTTGATGAATTCGTCCAGGTCGCCGTCCATCACCCCCTCGACATCCGAGGTCTGGACTCCCGTACGATGATCCTTCACCCGTCGGTCGTCGAAGACGTAGGAGCGGATCTGCGAACCCCATTCGATGCGTTTTTTCGTAGCTTCGAGTGCCTGCTGCGTAGCCATGCGCTTGTCCAGCTCCCGCTGGTAGAGTTTCGACTTGAGGATGCGCATGGCATTTTCGCGGTTCATCAACTGCGAGCGAGTCTCCATATTCTCGATCAGATACTCGATCGGCTCGCCCGTATCGGCATCCTTGCCGTGATAGCGCAACCGGACCGCCGTTTCGACCTTATTGACGTTCTGGCCGCCCGCACCGCTCGACCGGAAGGTATCCCACTCGATGTCCGCAGGATTGACCGTGATTTCGATCGTATCGTCGATCGCCGGCGACACGAACACCGACGCGAAAGTCGTCTGCCGCTTGTTATTGGCGTTGAACGGCGACAGGCGCACCATGCGGTGCACGCCGTTTTCGCTCTTGAGGTAGCCGTAGGCGTATTCGCCCTCGAATTCGAGCGTGCAGGACTTTACACCTACCTCCTCGCCAGCCTGATAGTCGAGCACCTTGACCTTGTATCCGTGCGCCTCGCCCCAGCGGGTGTACATGCGCAGCAGCATCCCCGCCCAGTCGAGCGCCTCGGTACCGCCCGCACCGGAATTGATATCCATGATAGCGCCCATACGGTCCTCGTCACGGCGCAGCATGTTGCGCAATTCGAGTTCTTCGATGCGGTGCATCGCACGCGCATACTGCTCGTCGAGCTCCTGCTCGGTCACCACGCCCTCCTTGACGAATTCCGGCATCAGCCGCAGGTCCTCGACCTCCTTGACCACAGCATCGTACTCCTCGACCCACGCCTTGATTCCCGCCACGCGGCGCAACTGTTCGCGGGCCTTGTCGGGATTATCCCAAAAGCCCGGAACCTGCGTCTTCTCCTCCTCGTTCTGGAGTTCTATTCTTCGCTGATCGATGTCAAAGACACCTCCCCAACGTATCCTGACGTCTTATAGCCTCTTTAATCTGTTCTGCAAGTACCATATTTTCCGATTGATTTTTACAGGCGAGGCAATCCGTACAGACTCTCCCGCAAGGATAGCCGCCTCTCCTGTCTTTCTTCCAACAAATGTAAACAAAATTTCCGGTTTTCGGAAATAGGAACCGGGCTCGTTGCCAATAAAAACGATCCCGCCCTGGCAGCTCCTGGCCGAAAAAAGTCGGACGCCCAAACCCTTCTACCGAAAAGATCGCCTCGGGCAACGGGCTACCGAACGTTATCACAACCCACCGATCGAAAACAGGCTCCATCACACCGGCACTGACCGTCCGAAAACCGTTTCCTTCATCCCTTCCCAAAACCGTCCGACGCATCCTTGGATTATGCCGAACACGCTCGAAGCCGCCGACTACCGCCCGGACAGGTTCATCTTCAGTTTACGCTCCGCGAACTCCCGGATAAAGTCGGCCGTACCTTCGATCCCCAGCACCGAGGAATCGATGCAGAGATGGTAGGTTGCGGCTTCGCCCCACTTGCCGCTGCTGAAATAGTCGTAATAGGAAGCCCTGCGGGCATCCGTACGCTCCATCTGCGCTTCGGCCTCTTCGGGCGTTACGTTCTCCTGCTCGCAAAGGCGACGCACCCGATCTTCCGGAGCCCCCGTAACGAAAACATTCACCGCGCGGGGATGATCCCGCAGGATATAGTCGGCACAACGGCCCACGAAAATACACGACTCCCGCGAGGCGATGTCGCGGATCACGTCGCTCTGTATCTTGAACAGCGCCTCGCTGCTCAACACGTCGGTCATCCCGCACTCGTCGCCCCCGAAAGGCATGCGCAGGTAACCGATCAGCGAGGAAAAGAGGCTCCTCGACTTCTTCTCGTCGGCCTGCTCGAAAAGTTCCGTGCAGAGGCCGCTCTGCTCGGCCGCCAGATTGATCAACTGCTTGTCATAGACGTGCACGCCCAGACGACGCCCCAGCGCCTCGCCGACGGCTTTGCCGCCGCTGCCGAGCTGACGGCCTATATTGATAACGAACTTATCCTGTTCCATAGTGCAACGGTTTTTATTCATTCACTCTGCGATCGTTTTCGACTTCGGCTCCCGAAACCTCGCCTCTCCCCGCAGCGGCCTTGGCCTTGAACTTCCGGAATTGGCAGAACAGCATGACACCGGCAACCAGCGAAGCCAGGAAATCCGACAGCGGCATCGAACACCATACGCCCCAACTGCCGTCCCAGGGCGTCAGCTCGTCGAAGATGCGGGGCAGGAAAATCAGACCCGGCATCAGGAAAAGCAACTGCCGCGACAACGAAAGGAAGATCGCCTTGCCCGCCATGCCGATACTCTGGAAAAAGTTGGTCGTCACCATCTGGAAACCGATGATCGGGAAGCAGAAGAAGACGATGCGCATACCTTCGGCCGAAAGACGGACCAACTCCGGATCGTCCGTGAAAACCGACACCGCCAGGCGCGGCGCCAATTCGCCGATCAGGAATCCGAGCGTGGTGACGCAGGTAGCGCCGATGATCGTCAATTTCAGCACCCGATCCACCCGGTCGAACTGCCGGGCACCGTAATTATACCCAGCAATGGGCTGCATACCCTGATTGATGCCCATGACGATCATCACGAAGAAGAATCCCAACCGATTGACGATACCGTAAGCACCGATATTGAGATCGCCGCCGTACTCCTTGAGTCCCTTGTTGATCAGAATCACGATGAAACAAGCCGCAAGGTTCATCAAGAAGGGCGACATGCCGATAGCCAGCACATTACGCACGATCTTGCCTTTCAGCCGGTAGATGCCGCGCCGGAAATGCAACAGCTCGTTCCTGTCCGAAAAGATGCGGAACTGCCAGACGAGCGCGAGTATCTGCGCCAGCACGGTCGCAATGGCCGCGCCGCGAATGCCCCAGCCGAAGCCGAAGATGAACAGCGGGTCGAGAATCGCATTGATCGTCACCGTCAGGATCGTGGCGTACATCGCCTTGCGCGGGTGCCCGGCGGCACGCAACACGGCGTTCAGACCCAAATACATGTGTGTAACGACGTTACCCCACAGAATGACGGACATATACTCCCGGGCATAGCCGATCGTCGCATCGCTGGCTCCGAAAAAGTAGAGAATCGGATCGAGAAAAACCAGCGTCAGCAACCCGAAAGAGATTCCGATAATCAGGTTGAGCACCACGACATTCCCCAGAATCCGCTGGGCCGTTTCGTAATCCCGCTGCCCCAGGCGCATCGACACCAGCGTCGCGGCGCCCACACCCACCAACGAACCGAACGCCGCCGCGAGGTTCATCAGCGGGAACGTCAGGGCCAGCCCCGAAATGGCCAGCGCCCCCACGCCGTGCCCGATAAAGATGCTGTCCACCATGTTGTACAGCGACGAGGCGGTCATCGCGATAATGGCCGGCACGGCATATTGAACGAGCAGCTTGCGGATACGCTCGGTTCCCAGCTCCATCGCCGCTCCTTTTACTTCACTCATACACAAATCCTCCCTTCAATAATCATTCGGCGCACGAAACGGCTGCGACGGTCTTTCCGCCCCGGCAACCGCCCGCACGATCCAAACACACCGTTCCCGTCCGGAATACACCGAACAGGAACGATCGATTTATCAATACATTAATTAAAACGACGAAACGCTACTCGATCTCCCAGTCGCAGCCGTCCTTGCGGTCCTTGACCCGGATACCGATGGCCGTAAGCTCGTCCCGGATCTTATCCGACAGCGCCCAATTCTTCTCGGTCTTGGCCGTCTGCCGCAGGTCGAGAAGCATGTTCACCAACGGCGTGACCAGATCCTTGCCGCCGGCCGAAGCCGCCTTTTCGTCGCGCAAACCCAGAATATCGAACACATAACGACGGACGATCTCCCGGAGCTTCTCCAGGTCGGCCGCCGTGATCCGTTGCTGCCCCTCGACCAACTGATTGATGATGCGCACCCAGTCGAACAGTGCGGAAATCGCCATCGGCGAGTTCAGGTCGTCGTCCAACGCTTCGCGGCAGCGGGTTTCGAGCTCCGCAGGATCCACCGTGGATTGCTCCGACGGCTTGATCTTGTCGAGCGCCTCGACAGCCTTCATCAGGCGGTCGAGTCCCTTTTCGGCGGCTTGCAACGCCTCGTTCGAAAAGTCGAGCGTCGAACGGTAGTGAGCCTGTAATACGAAGAAACGGATCGTCATCGGCGAATAGGCCTGCGTCAGCAACTTATGATTGCCCGTGAAAAGCTCCTCGAGCGTGATGAAGTTGCCGAGCGACTTGCCCATCTTCTGACCGTTGATCGTAATCATGTTGTTGTGAATCCAATACTTGGCCGAGTCGTGGCCGAGCGCCGCCGTCGATTGCGCGATCTCGCATTCGTGATGCGGAAACATCAGGTCCATACCGCCGCCGTGGATGTCGAACCGCTGGCCCAGGTATTTGGTGCTCATGGCCGAACACTCCATGTGCCAGCCGGGAAAGCCGTCGCTCCAGGGCGAAGGCCAGCGCATGATATGCTCCGGCGAAGCCTTCTTCCAGAGGGCGAAATCGCACGAATGGCGCTTGTCGCCCTGCCCGTCCAGCTCGCGCGTGTTCGTCAAAATATCGTCGAGGTTGCGGCCCGAAAGACGGCCGTAGCTGTATTTCCGGTTGTATTTCTCCACATCGAAATAGACCGACCCGTTCGATTCGTAGGCGAAACCGTTGTCGAGAATCTCCTTCACCATAGCGATCTGCTCGATGATATGGCCGCTGGCGCAGGGTTCGATCGAGGGGGACAGCACGTTCAGCTCGTCCATCGCCCGGTGGTAACGCTCCGTGTAATAGTGCGCCACTTCCATCGGTTCGAGCTGCTCCAGCCGCGCCTTCTTCGAAATCTTGTCCTCACCGTCATCAGCATCGTGCTCCAGATGTCCCACGTCGGTCACGTTGCGCACGTAGCGCACCTTGTAGCCGAGCGACCGGAGATAACGAAACAACAGGTCAAAGGTCACCGCCGGCCGGGCGTGTCCCAGATGCGGATCGCCATATACGGTGGGTCCGCAGACATACATCCCCACATGCGGGGGATTGATCGGCTCGAAGGTTTCCTTGCGGCGGTCGAGCGTGTTGTAAAGGGTCAATTTCGATTCCATAACAAGCAATATCTTCCGAGCCACAAAATTAACATTTTTCCCACAAAAACAGTAAAAACGAAGACAAAGTTTGCGGATCCGCCATCGTTCGGAGCGACACGCTCCCGACCTGATACCGCATAAACCCCGAATAAAATATGAAGCCCCCTGCAAATCAAAAATAAAAATCATTTGCAAATACAAAATATTTTATCTATTTTTCAGATAGATAAAAACACATTTCTCTTCACACACAAAAAACTCCCGGACAGAATCGCTTTTTTAAGACCGGCCTCGTTTCTGCCGAAAATAAAAACCGCCGTAGGCCCGGCACTAAAACCTTTTACGCTATGAAACACTTTAGATTCGCATGGATGTTGCTGATGTTCGGGGGGGGGATTTTGGGATGCCTGCCTTCATGCAGCGACAAAGACAACGGTATGGAACAGACGGAGCCGAACGACCCGGACGACCCACAGGGACCCCAAATTCCGGACGATCCCAATCCGCCCATGACCGGGTACATCGCCCATACGATGACCGAAGGCGAACTGATGTACTACGGGCATGACAGTGAATACAGCAAAGAAGGCGGAGCCGTTTATTTCCTCTACCTGAAAGACCTGAACAACTCTGCCCGCGGATGTAGCGTATGCTTTTATGTCAATGTCCCACGACAGGAAAAGGGTAGCTTCACCCTTCCGGCCGGGAAATACACCGCCTCCTCCACTTGGGAAATAAATACGTTCAACAATAAAAATACGACTAGATACCGTTCCAACTGGAATGTGGTCGCCCCCAAATGGACACAATACGTTGCCGAAGCCGGAGAATTCGAAGTCGCCATCGGCGACAACATGACCTACACGATCAGAGGCCACATGAAAGGCGGCTCCATTCAGGACGGGGGTTCCATTATGGAAAACGAAGCGGGCGTAGCGTTCGCATTCACAGGTCGGTTGCTGATTTCCGATTACTCGGAAGACTATGAAGACCCGGATGATCCGGATACTCCGGATGATCCCGCACCCGAAGTGCCTGAGGTAACCATGTCCACCGGCTCCCTGTATCGTTACAACGACAACATCTATTATCTCCAGCTCAAGGATGCCAATCCCGCCGATCTCTACGAGACAACCTTTTACTTGAAGCTGCCCGCTTCGGATTCACCGTTGTTGGCCAGCGGCGACTATATGGCAGCAACGACAGGCGAAGAGATGACCATCGATGCGAGCAAGTCATTCTGGAACTTTACCGACAAGGACAACCACAACGACAAGATCAAAAACCGGCTCAAGGAGGGAACCAAAATTCACATCGTCAGCAACGGCGACCACAACTACACGATCACCGGCACACTGGAAGGTACATCCGATAAAACCGGTAAAAACACAGCTCTGAAAATCAACTTTTCCGGCACTCTTCCTTTCGAGGACTACGCCGATCCGGAACCCGTGGAACCGACTGTTACGGAGGTGACCATGACCATCGGCAACCTGGACTACTACGACGGCAATATCTATACTCTGACCCTCAAGGACGCCAACCCGACAGATACTTACGAAGCGTCGCTCTCGTTCAAACTACCCGCTTCGGAGACCCTGCAGCTCGTCAGCGGCGACTACCCCGTATCGACCGGCAGCGGAGAGATGACCCTCGACGCAGCCAAATCCTCTTGGACATTCATCGACAAGGAGAATTTCAACGACCGGATCAAAAATACGATCAAAGAAGGTTCACTCACCGTGACAAACAACGGGAACCACAACTACACCGTAACCGGCACTCTCCGGGGAGCGAGCGACACCGGACAGGAAACAGCCATTAAGATCGATTTTACCGGCACAGTCCCTTTCAACAACTATTCGACTCCTCCGGCTCCGGAAGCACCGAAAGCAACCATGACCGTCGGCGACCTCTACTACAATGGGGACAATGTATTCTTCCTCGGCCTGAAAGATGGCTCTCCGATAAAAGAATACGGCATCACGTTCTACATTACGCTCGCGCCCACAGATCCTCTGCAACTCGCCAGCGGCGACTACACGGGCGGTGCCGCCGGTGAGAACATGACTTTCGATCTGGCGAAATCCTTCTGGAACTACAACGATCCCACCTACGGAATCATCAAGAACAGAATCACGGAGGGAACTCTCAAAATCGTCGCCAACGGCAATGACGACTATACCATTACGGGCTCATTCAAAGCCATCGACGAGGACGACAAAAATACCGAGCTCGAAATCGAATACACCGGAAAACTTCCCTGCGAGGATTACTCCTATTGATCTTTCAGGAGTTGCTCCGAAGACAAAAAAACCGGTCCGATTATGAATCGGACCGGTTTTTCACAGGTCGGCATTCCTTATAAAAATTTTTCCGAATTCATTCCACAACACGATTCAGATCCGCATATACTCTCCCTTTGCCAACACATACTCCTCTCTGTTGAAATTTCAGAATCCGGCAGACAACCGGAATCCCGCATCCCCCGAAAATCGAACGAATCTCGCACCTCATATACCCGGATTCCGGCCTGCGGCACCCCATACTTTACCGACGATAATAAAGAATCCGAACAAAAAACAAAAATAAACACCCGATTTAAGCGTTATCTTAATATCTTTGCAGAAGATAGGATCCGCCTCGGAAAACCGGGAACAAGTTCCCGTTTTCTCCCGGCTTTCACTATCTTTGCACAGCACGGGAAACCCGTTGCGGCAAAATCCGGCAAAATCGATTTTGCACCCGGCTTTCATCGTATTTGTACACAACAACAGACTTAAATCCGACGGACTGCCCTAAAAAACCGAACGTTCGACTTCGCACGCAGGGGACATGCCGTTTTGCGGACAAACCGAAACTCAAATGAATAGCTACAAACGCTGGAACAACATCGTCGGCTGGATCGTCTTCGCCATCGCGGCCATGACCTATCTGCTGACCATGGAGCCCTCTTCGAGCCTGTGGGACTGCTCCGAATTCATCGCTACCTCGTATAAACTCGAAGTAGGGCACCCGCCCGGAGCCCCGCTCTTCATGCTGCTGGCCCGCCTGGCCACGATACTGGCACCCTCGACGTACTATGTACCCCACATGGTGAACGCCATGAACTGCCTGGCCAGCGCGTTCTGCATCCTGTTCCTTTTCTGGACGATCACCCACCTGGCACGCCGCATCCTCACCCGTCAGGGCGCGGAGCTTACGAAAGCCAACATCGTGGCCGTATTGGGTACAGGTGCGGTCGGAGCACTCGCCTATACCTTCACCGACACCTTCTGGTTCTCGGCCGTCGAAGGCGAAGTATATGCCCTCTCGTCGATGTTCACCGCCCTGGTGGTGTGGCTCATGCTCAAATGGGAGGAACAGGCCGACCAGCCCCACTCGATGCGCTGGATCGTGCTGATCGCCTACCTGATGGGGCTTTCGATCGGCGTGCACATCCTCAACCTGCTGACCGTTCCCGCGCTGGTATTCATCTACTATTTCCGCAAAACGCAGCGCATCACGTTCAAAGGTATTGCGGTCAGCACCCTCATTTCGGGCGCGATTCTGGTTTTCATCAACAGTATCATCATCCCCCATACGGTCTATATCGGCGCCTTGTTCGACCTCTTCTTCGTCAATTCACTGGGATTGCCCGTCAATTCCGGCCTCGTGTTCTTCGTAGTAGCCCTGTTGGGAGCGCTCGGCATGGGCGTATATTTCACCCATAAAAAAGGGCGCACGGTGCTCAATCTCGTGCTGCTCTCGACGCTGATGATCCTCATCGGCTACTCGTCCTACGCATCGGTTACGATCCGCGCCGCGGCCAATCCCCCGATGAACAGCAACAACCCGAGCAATCCGTTCGCCCTCTATTCGCTGCTCAACCGCGATCAGTACGGAGACAAACCGCTGCTCTACGGTCCCCAGTTCTCGGCCCCGACCTCCGGTTACAAATACAAGGATGTCCGCTACCTGGACGACGACGGCAAGTACAAAACGGTTTCGATCATCTCCGGGTACGAACACCCCGACGAGTTCATGCATCTGTTCCCCCGTATGTGGAACTACGCTGCCAGCAAGGAGAGTTACAAATCATGGAGCGCCTACCGCACCCGGACCGATTACGAACGGGATGAAAACGGCGAAATCGTCCGCGACGCGCAGGGACGCCCGAACAAGATCGAAGTGCTCGATTTCGGACGCCGGACGCTTTGGGACGACGGTTCGGGCTACGAACCGCTGGTAATCGTGGAGCCGACGTTCCGCGAGAACCTCAACTATTTCTTCACCTACCAGCTCAACCACATGTACTGGCGCTATTTCCTCTGGAATTTCGTGGGGCGCCAGAGCGACATCCAGCCTACCGACGCGATCATCACCGACGGCAACTGGCTCTCGGGCATCAAGTGGATCGACGAGCTTTACCTCGGGCCGCAGGACAACCTGCCGGACGAAATAGCGAATAACAAGGGGCGCAACACCTACTATTTCCTCCCCTTCCTGTTGGGTCTTATCGGCCTGATCTATCAGCTCAACCGCGATCCGCGCAACTTCTCGATCGTCATGTGGCTCTTCGTGATGATGGGTATCGCGCTGGTGGTTTACTTCAACACCTCGCCCAACGAACCGCGCGAACGCGACTATGTTTATGCGGGTTCGTTCTACGCCTTCTGCATCTGGATCGGCCTGGGCGTACTCGCCGTGTGCGACCTGATCGTCTGGGCCACCCGACGCAAGGGCCTCATGGCTCCCATAGCCGCTACGGTCGTCTGCATGGTCGTACCGGGCATTCTCGCGGCCCAGAACTGGGACGATCACGACCGTTCGCACCGCACGATGGCCCGCGACATCGGCTGGAACTACTTGCAATCGGTACTGCCCAATGCCATCATCATCAACTACGGCGACAACGACACCTTTCCCCTGTGGTTCAATCAGGAGGTGGACGGCGTGCGCCCGGACGTGCGGATCATGAACACGAGTTACCTGGGCGCCGAATGGTACATCGACGAACTGAAAACCAAAGCCAACGATGCGCCGGGCATCCCCTTCACGCTGCCACGCAGCAAATACACCTACACCAACGACATGCTGCCCATAGAAAACATCGTGGACCGCCCGTTGGAGCTGAAAGAGGCCATCGATTTTATCCGCAACGAAGATCCGCGCACCAAACTTGTTCTGAGCAACGGAAGCAAAATCGACTACCTGCCGAGCAACCGTTTCGCCCTGCCCGTAAACAAGGACAACGCGATCGCCTCGGGCATCGTCAAGGAAGCCGATCGTGACCTGATGGTGGATACGATCTACATGGAACTGCCCAAACGGGCGATCAACAAGAGCGAGATGATGCTGCTCGACATGCTGGCCCATTTCGACTGGAAGCGTCCGATCCATTTCACACAGGTTTACACGTTGCAATCGCTCGGGCTGCTCGATTACCTCCAGTTCGACGGTTACACTTACCGGCTGGTACCGATCTACACGCCATGCAGGAACGTGCAGGAGATCGGGCGTGTCGATCCGGACTACGTAACGCCGTTGCTGACCGAAACATTCCGTTACGGAAACCTGAGCGATCCCCGAACCTACGCCGACCACACCATCCAACATACCCTGAGCGCCTCGAAAGCCCGCGAATCCTTCGCCCGTGCAGCCAAGGAGTATGTTTTCCGTGGGGATTCGACACAGGCGATCCGGCTGCTCGACATGGGACTCGAAAAACTGCCGCCCCAACAGATCCGCTACACCGACGCCAACACCCTCCCCTTCATCGAAGGCTACTACATGGCCGGTGCCCCGGACAAGGGCGACGGCCTGCTGATGAGCTATGCCCGCAACCTGATGCAGTATATCGACTACTACCTCGATTTCCAAGGCATTCAGGGCGATATGGTCACGCAGACACTCATCGACAAGATGCAATCGCTCGACCGGCTCTACTATCTGGCGGCCTACATGGGACGCCAAGACGTGCTGGCCCAGCTCAACGACTACTACCGCACGCTGGGCATTTATGAAAACGAGTTGATCCATCCCGATCTGTCCACACCGTCGGACTCGGTGCAAATTCCCGAATGATCCGGGAAAAATCCGTCCTGCCGACTGCGAACAATCCATACAACGAAATCGGAAAAGACCCGTGCGTCTTTTCCGATTTTATTTTGCCAACGCCTTCAGCGTCCGCAACCCTCAAAGTAAAAATTGCGAAGTTCACGCTGCAAGAAATCCCTCTTCCCGGGAAACCGGACAACGCGAAGCGGCGGTGTGCCGTACAAATCGGGATCCGAAAAACAGACGCTCCGGTAAAACCTCGACCGCTGCACATTCCGCCGGAGGCAACAGACACGAACGAGCATACGGAACCGAAACAGCGGCATCCGGTCCGCACTGCCCCGACACAGACACAGCTCAGCTCTATCGGAAAGTCGGGACGAGCTCCGGCCAAAGGAAACGATCGGGAAGCAACCCGACCGTCCGAAAAAAGATTCAGGCGCAAACCGAAATCTGCACCTGAATCATAACTGCATACACACCCCTACCGCTTGGACATTTCGTGTTTCTGGTGAGGGTTGCGCTTGGTATAGAGGAAACGTCGGATCTTCTGCGTCGGAGTCTTGACGAACTCCTGCTTCTCCTCCACGACCTCGGAGATACGCGAGAAACGATTGACCTTGGAATTCACATAATCGACGACCTCCTTCTTAAGATTCTCCTTCCAGTTCTCGAAATCCTCTTTCCAGCCGTCGAATTTAGCTTCGAGCGCATCGGTGTTGAAATGCACGAGCGCCACCAGGCGGCCTTCATGCTCGGTAACCACCGAATCGGCGACGCAGACGTGCGAATTGAGGACGCTCTCGATATCCTCGGGATAGATACTCTCACCGCTCGGGCCGACGATCATATTCTTCAGCCGGCCCTTGATATAGAGCCACCCGTCGGCCGAAAATTCGCCCAGATCGCCCGTGCGGAACCAGCCGTCTTCGGTGAAAACCTCCTTCGTAGCATCGGGATTCTTATAGTAACCGATCATGGCGCTCGGCGTCTTGGCAACGATCTCGCCCTGGCGGGTTTCGGGATTGACATTCTCCAGCCGCAGCTCGACGCCCGGCGCGGCAGGCCCGGTCGAACCCAGACGCACCTGCGAGGGAGCCGCACCAGCCAACAGGGGTGCCGTCTCCGTCAAGCCATAACCGATAGCGTACGGGAAACGGGCTTCGAGCAGGAACTTCTCGGCGCCGCCGTCCAGCTTCGCACCCCCGATACCGAGGAAGCGCAGCCGCCCGCCGAAGACCTTCATCAGCTTCTTACCCGCAACACGATGCAAATAACGGCGCATAAAATCTATCTTATAGAGCGCACGCCAGAATCCGTTGGAGGTAAACTTGGCGAGAATCTGATGACGATAAATCTTTTCGATAATCAACGGTACGATGAGCATCACCGAAGGCCGTACCTCGGCAAGCGTCGGCATAAGAACCGAGGCCGTAGGCGGACGATCCAGGTAAACGACCCGAGCCCCCATCGAGAAGGGATAGATCATACCTATCGAGCACTCGTAGGTGTGCGCCAACGGCAGCACCGAGAGAAACGTATCGTCGGGAAAGATCGGGAAAATAGCAGCACTCATGGAGATCTGCGCACAGAGATTCGCGTGGGAGAGCATCACGCCCTTGGGACGCGACGTCGTACCCGAGGTGTAGATGATGACCGCGAGGTCTTCGGGATTAGGAATTCCGACCGCCCCCTTCTCCGCCGCAGGACGGGAGGCGATCACGCCCAGATTCTTGGTACGGATCACGATACGGAGAGATTCGATCGTGGACTTCGCCAATTTGGCGAAGAGCTTGTCGGAAACCATCAGCGCCTTGGCCTCGGAGTGGGCGATAATCATCTCCAGCTCTTCGGTCGAAAAATCGGGCAGAATCGGCACGGCGACCATGCCGGCAGAGGTGACCGCCAAGTACGAAACGCACCAGTTGGGCATGTTGCTGCTCAACAGCGCCACCTTGTCACCTGCCTTCAAACCGGCTCCGGTCAAAAGGTCCTGCACATGCTGAATCCGGCTTCCCACCTCGGCATAGGAGAGCTCCTCCCCGCCGTACATGGCAAAAGCGACTTTCGATGCAAAACTCTTTACACTGTGCTGAACCAGTTCGTAAAGTGTATGGATAGTCATTTTTTTCGAATTAAAATGAGAATATACTCGGGGCAAATTTACTATTATTTGCCGTAAATACACTATTTTTGGCTCGAATTATCATCATGATCTCTGGTCAATACATCAAAAAACTTGCCGGGAATGCAGGCTTCGACCTCTGCGGAATCACCCCCTGCAAACATCTTGCGGAGAACGAATCCTACTTCCGCGAATGGCTCGCCAAAGGCTACGGCTCCTCACTGGAATACCTCGAACGCAACCTCGACAAACGCTTCGACGTCCGACGCCTGGTCGAAGGAGCCCAGGCGGTCGTGGTCTGCGCCGTGAGCTACAAGAATCCGCTGGGCGAAGGCTATCCGCCCGGATGCCGAACAAAAATCGCCTCTTACGCCCGCAACCGCGACTACCACCCCGTCCTCAAGGGAATGCTGGGCACGATGCTCGAAGCCCTGCGCCGGCAATACCCCGGACTCGCGGGCCGCGCGTTCGTCGATACGGCGCCCTTGCTGGAAAAGCAACTGGCCGTCGAAGCGGGTCTGGGGTGGATCGGGCGGCAATCCCTGCTGCTCACGCCCCAATACGGCTCCTATGTCCTGCTGGGCGAGTTGGTACTCACCCTGCCGTCCGACCAATACGATGCCCCGTTCGCAGGAGCCCGATGCGGCCGCTGCCGGAACTGTCTGGACAGCTGCCCGACGGGAGCCATCGTCGCGCCCAAGGTGATCGACACGAACCGCTGCATCTCCTGCCGTACGATCGAAAAGGAGGCCGACAGCGCCTTGCCCGATCTCGACGGCTGGATCTTCGGCTGCGACCGCTGCCAGAGCTGCTGTCCCCACAACCAAAAAGCCCCCATGCACCGCTCGCCGCATTTCGATCCCCTGTTCGACCCGCAGACGATTTCGGATCGGGAGTGGCTCGCAATGAGCGAAGAGGAGTTTCTCCTGCGTTTCGGCGGTACGCCTCTCGCACGCAGCGGGCTGCGGCGCATCCAGCAGAACGTGCGGATAAACCGAGAAAAGAACGAAGAATAGCGCCCCGTCCAATGGGCGGAAAGGCAGGCCGCAAACCGTCCCGAAAACCACTCCGGATATTGTCCGCAGGCTGTTCGGGAAACCTTCCGTACGCAGGGATAGAAAAGCCGAAATCCGACCGGCAGGCTCACCGCCATCGCCCCGGGCTACAGTACAAAAGTTCGGGACTCTCCCGCATCCATCCGACAGCACCGCCCCCGTCGCAATAAAGTGCAAAACCATCCGCAGAACCATCTCCGTGCATCCCGAACCACAGCTCTTTCAAATAAAACAGGGCAGACTTCCGAAAAGTCTGCCCCGCATCTCAAAACAGGGATACCCCGCTAACTGTTCGCTTTGGCTGCGTTCTCCTTAAGCTGAGCCACTGTTTTCTGCGCCGCAGCCACATTCGTACCTGCGGTCACTTTCGAAAGAGCATCGATCGCCTGCGGGGTCATCGTACGGGCGTTATAAGCTGCACCCAGGATGAAATAAACGTCGCTGCGCTCCTCTTCGTCGGTCTGCACGGCAGCCGCTTCCTCGGCCGAAGCGATCACACCGGCGTAATCCTTCTTGTCGAAAAGTGCCTGCAAGCGAATCTTCTGAGCCAGCGCATCCTGCGGATTCACGGTCAACATCTCGTCGGCAAAAGCGATAATACCGTCGAAGTCATTCTCGCCCTGCAACTTGGCAATACGGTTGTTGGTGTAAAGCTTGATATTCTCCTTCGCCTTCACGACATCCTCCGCATATTTGGGGTTGTCCTGAGAAGCGATTTCGTTGAAAATAACCAAACCTTTCTGGAAGTCGCCCAGCTCGCAATAGCAAATGCCCAAGAAGTTGGCCATCTCCATATTTTTCGGATCGGCGGCATAACCTTTGGCGAAAATTTCAGCAGCCTCGGCGTAGTTCTTTTCGTTGAAAGGCTTTCCGCCCCACATCAGATATATCTTCGCCATCAACATATTCGACATACGCTCCTGCTGCAACTCACCGTAAAGAGCCGCCTTATTGGCCGACTTGGTAAGATTCTCGACCGCCGTGTTGAAATCATTTCCCTTAGCAGCCGTAAGACCCATTTGGAAATAGCACACCGGCACACTCTTCTTGGCCGTTGCAACCCAACTCTGGACATCGAGATCCTCGGAATCGAGCCCCTGATCGATAAGCGTTTCGAAAGCCGTAGCTGCGGATGCGAAATCCTTCGAATTGTAAGCGGCGACAGCCTTATTGTAAGTTTCGCCCAATCCTTCCTGCGCAGCCACAGACCCCACAACGAACAGGGCAAGCGCGGAAATCAAAAGTTTTTTCATAAATATTGTATAAATTATAGGTTAAAATTGGTTCCGTCCATTTTTATCACCATTCCCTGCAAACCCATCGGAAATATCGCCCCGTCCTGTAGGTCGCAACCATCCGTCGAAACTCCCGCCGGAAAGCAGGGAATGCAAATTTAGTTTTTTTTCGGCACTTTCCAAAAATCACCTTCTCAACGCAGCGAAGAACGAACGGACGAGCCTCTCGCACTCCTCGGCCAATACCCCCCGCGTCACCGTCGTTCGGGGCGGAAACACCTGCTCCGAATAGCGGCGATAGCCACGCTTCGGATCGTCGGCGCCATAGACCACCCGCCCTACCTGGCTCCACGCAATCGCCCCCGCACACATGATGCAAGGCTCGACCGTCACATACAACGTACATTCGGACAAGTATTTGCCTCCGACGGTCGAGGCTGCGGCTGTCAGGGCCTGCATTTCCGCATGAGCCGTAGCGTCCGCCAAGGTTTCGACCAGGTTGTGCCCCCGACCGACGATACGTCCGTCCGCGACCACCACGGCACCGATGGGTACTTCCTGCTCTTCTAACGCTTTTTCCGCCTCGTTTAGTGCCAGGCGCATGAATTTTTCATCGGTTTGCTGCTGTTCCATCGTTTCGGTTTTTCGGCAAAATTAATAATTTAACGGAAAATCCGATATGCCTCTAATTTTCACCCGGCTCCACATCGCCGCCTCTCTTCCGTTCTGCCTGTATTCGTAAATAGCAGGAATTCCGACAAGAAACGAATTAGTTCGCACCACTCCGCACTCACTTTTCTTCCTTTACAAAAGACGGAAAGTCGCCGCCACCCCTCCCGACGAACCCGCCGGATTCAGCCTCGCACACCTCCCCTGTCGAAGGAAAGAGATGGCATCCGGTATAAAAAACGCGCGAGTTTGTTTTTTATACCTTCGTTTTCACTACCTTTGTGAATCACAATACGACAACAACGAAAAAAACAGATACGACCATGTACAGAACCCATACCTGCGGCCAGTTGCGTGCCGCAAATGTAAACGAAACGGTCACCCTGGCCGGCTGGGTGCAGAAAGTCCGCAACCTGGGTGCGATGACCTTCATCGACCTGCGGGACCGTTACGGCATCACCCAGATCGTCGTCGAAGAACACTCTCCGGCCGATGTCAAGGCCGTGGCCGGCGGACTGGGCCGCGAATACGTCCTTCAGGTCGAAGGCCGCGTGGTAGAGCGTTCGTCCAAGAACCCGAAGATGCCTACGGGCGACATCGAAGTCGTCGCCTCGAAGCTCGTGGTGCTGCACGAGGCCGAAGTGCCCCCGTTCACCATCGAGGAGAACTCGGACGGCGGCGACGACCTGCGTATGAAATACCGCTACCTCGACCTGCGCCGTCCTCCCCTGCAGCGCAACATGATCCTGCGTCACAAGATGGCCCAGGAGATTCGCCGCTTCCTGAGCGACGAAGGTTTCCTGGAGATCGAAACCCCCTACCTGGTCAATTCCACGCCCGAAGGCGCCCGCGACTTCGTCGTCCCGAGCCGCATGAGCCCCAACCAATTCTACGCCCTGCCCCAGTCGCCCCAGACCCTCAAGCAGCTGCTGATGGTCGCCGGCTACGACAAATACTTCCAGATCGTGCGCTGTTTCCGCGACGAAGACCTGCGGGCCGACCGCCAGCCCGAATTCACGCAGATCGACTGCGAAATGTCGTTCGTCGAGCAGGAGGACGTGCTCGAAATCTTCGAGCGCTGGGCCAAGCACATGTTCCGCGAAGTGATGGGCATCGAACTTACGGAGCCGCTGCGCCGCATGCCCTGGATCGAAGCGATGGAGAAATACGGCTCGGACAAACCCGACCTGCGCTTCGGTATGGAGTTCGCCGACCTGACGGACCTGGCCCAAGGTCACGGCTTCGCGGTTTTCGACGACGCGGAGTACGTCACCGGCTTCGCCGCGACGGGCTGCGCCGGCTACACCCGCAAACAAATCGACGCCCTCACGGAGTTCGTCAAACGCCAGCAGATCGGTGCCAAGGGACTCGTCTGGATCCGCGTCGAAGCGGACGGCAACGTCAAGTCGTCCGTCGATAAATTCTACTCGCCCGAGCAGGTGCGGGCGATGGCCGAACGCGCGGGCGCAAAAGCCGGCGACCTGGTGCTAATCCTCTGCGGCAAGAAATTCAAGACCCTCACCCAGCTCTGCGCCCTGCGTCTGGAGGTCGCTCAGCAGCTGGGCCTGCGCGACCCGAAGAAGTTCGCTCCGCTGTGGGTCATCGACTTCCCGCTGTTCGAGTGGGACGACGAGACCCA
>OHKN01000022.1_pt1 | contig 113185 bp, 165 predicted proteins | sample 1568841 | NCBI WGS metagenome assembly OHKN01 (sample SAMEA3879579, study PRJEB24766) | human gut metagenome | biome: human-associated habitat; feature: feces | place: USA | collected 1985/1987
ATCAAGTTATGCAAGTGTCTAATTTATTTCTTTCTTGTTTCAAAGGAATATAATGAAATTAGAGTAACTTTAAGCTTTTGGATTCATTGTTTGGAGAATCTGCTTCTTTGTATGGGAAAAATGAGTTGGGAGTTGCATAGGCTTTTATACTGAAGAATGATACTACTTCTGAATTTGACTTCTGATTTTAGAAATTGTTTAAAAACAGTTCGGTTAGCTGTATGATAACGTGAGTTCGATATAAAATCAAAAAATAGAAAATGGTCCATCATTGACAAAATTTACGTCAATGGCGAGCTTCTTCTCAAAAAAGCAGTATACTGCGATAGCTGACGAAGAGTTGACTATAAAGTTACTGAATGAACGATGTCTGGAATTTCGATCTGTACAATATTCTTCAGTTCATCATTGACCGCTTCAATCAAGGCTCTTCTTCTGAGCAGAATCTTATCAGCTATACTTATCAGTAAATTCTTCATGTTGCTTTTACTTTCGTAACAAACCGAACACCGTTAAGAAAAAGATTTTCAAACAAAGCCTGTCTAATATTTCCTTTATCTGCACATAGTTTTTCCTTGATATTTTCCAGAAACTCACTCTATTTCAATGGCTCATGATCATCTACATTTCCAAGTGTAAACATGAAATTAAGGATTTTACATTTATTATTGATAATCAGGTAAATATATTAATCCTAATATAGAATTCACATTAAAATATGATTTACTGTTGTATGATACGTTTTTATAATATAGCATGATTATTCAGTTAAAGGTCAAAATTAATAAAGCTGCACTTTATGGAATAACGTCCGTTTTTTTGCTATTTTTTATGTAAAGAAAAGGATTGTACAACTTTGTTAGAGCTAACAGGTGAATAGACTATGATAAAACAGAACGGACAGGAAGCTACAATCAGGCAATAGCCATTCGTCCATCCCCCCCAAAAAAAAATTGTGACTACAATTGCTTAACAGAGGGGATTTGAACTGCCACTACAATCTACACAGGTTGCCTTTGGGGTGTTACCCAATAGCGATGTAAGATTATTTTCTTCCAACAATTCATTGATATTGGAGCTAAAAAATAACTGATACTATTCACCGAAATCCCTAGACAGCTCTTTTCTGACATTCATACTTTCAGAAAAGAAAGCCAAACTTATATATAAGGAATTCGATATTTAATGAATCCAACAAACAATTTACTCCTCCCAAAAATTAGCCTTCAATGTTTAATATTATTAACATATCTCAAAAAGAACAAAAAAACAACATATAGCGAATTAATTTTTAAAAATATCATTTTTAATTAATATCTTAAAGTTGACAATCTAATTAAGAACTCATGGGAACATTAGGATGTATCAATGACATGCTACAACGCGATAAGGAAAATCGGGAGTTGCGCAAGCGGAACCGGGAGAGGCTAACAGATACTTACCATCGGTTGCTAGATAGCGAGAAAAATACAGACCTCTCTCAGATGACGATAGAAAAGATGGAAGATATCCGCAGGAAAACCTTGGAAAAAGAAGAACTGGATAAGGCAGCCTATTTTAAGACAATGCTTTATTTAGCTTTAGGAATGATATTAATTCTTCTCTTGGTATGGTTGCTTGTGGGGTGTAGCGGTAAACCGTCCAGAAACAATCAGCCTGCGGTAAAGAGTGATTCAGCTTCGATTACACAAGGCGCTCAAACAATCTCCGTTCATACCCAAGACACGATCTGCCATCTTCCTGTAGCTACTCAGAGTGTAAAGGATTCTGTGTTTACAGAGCAAGAACTGCAAAAGATACAGAATGAACTGCGAAAACGATATGCGCGTTCAGAAATAGAGGGCACTCGATTAGACGGCAATATATTGGGATGGGGCATAAATGGTAATCATCTTGTTGTAAATTTATGTCTAAACTCTCCGGAAGCTAGAGCCGTTTTCCGTAAGAAGGTAATGGACTCACCTGCTATCCGTTTTGAAGGACCAACAGAACCGACGCCCAACAATAAACGATACACTTCCGACACCTTGGGCATCCATTTATATCCGAAATTCTCAGCCTATCCATACACGACTCATACCGCCACTTTTGTACTATTCAATCAGAGCAACCACAAAATAGAATGCGGAGATCCATACCGAATTACCTATGAAGACCGGCAAGGAGTCTGGCGAACTCTTCCCATACACTCGGTGTTTAACTGTATTGCTTATATTATAGAACCTGGCAAACGATTTCTGTTTAAAGCTGACCTTAACCCGAATGTTCTGCCCAACCGACCGGGCAGATACAGGTTCTTCTATGAGGTGGAATTAACCGATAAAAAACAGAAAATTATGCTCATGACCGAATTCCGGCTGGCAGATATCAAAGAAGCTGTTCGCGATTCTTCCGATGTAATCAGCGTGGAATATAGATGACTATAATAATAACAGCAGATGCCAAGCATCTTACGAATATTGTATGTTTTCGAAATACCTTTGTTTTCACAAATTGTTTTTGCCTATGAGAAGCGGTATTGTATTTTTGATATCCTTTTGCCTTCTTTCAACCACTTGCATTCAGCAACGACAGAAGTTGGAAACGAAAGAATGTTCTACCACCCAAGCCGACACCTCGTTTATTGTGGTGGACTCCACCTTATTACTATATTTAAAAAAGAATACTTCCGATAAAGAAATTTATGCCGTATTGGAAGAACGACCTGAATATCCGGGTGGCATGAAGGAAGCTATAAAATATATACAGACCCACATTCAGTATCCTCCTGCTGCCATATACAAGAAAATACAAGGGAGAGTTTGGATAGAGAGTGTCATTGACCGCAACGGAAAAGTTGTACAGCCTAAAGTAGCATACAGCGTCCATCCCCTGTTAGACCAAGAAGCACTCCGCATTGTAAGAATGATGCCAGACTGGAAGCCGGGGAAACTGAACGGAGAGACCGTGAAAGTAAAATACGTTTTTCCTGTAACCTTCCGTCTTGAAGATCATATGGTCCTTGTTGATGAGGGTCCCAAGCGTAATCCGAATGATACGGGAGCTGTAGAAATTGAGTATATTCCTCCCGTAAATTTCGATTCAGTTATCAAGAAATCACCCTCAGTGAAATGGGGATTATTAGTGGATGATACAGAAGGAGTGGTCAAGATTCATTTGGACGATTGGACGCATAAAGAAATCAAGAGCAAAAGTAAAGACGTTAGAATCATTTCAAGCTCCTTGTCAAACGATAAGGTCTATGTATCCATTTTCAGTACAAGCCATTATCTTACGTATAAAGGTGAATACATTTTTTATCGGGAGGATAAGCAAAAAAGATTACATGAAATATACTGTAAAAACATAGACAAAGAGTCTGTGGCCCTTCAGGTGGAAAGAGGGAAGGAAGCCGAAATCGGGATTGATTTACCGAAGAATGCTCAGCCGGGTGATTACCTCTTGAAAATTAGAGTTTATGATGAAAACGAAACTTGCTTTTACAACATATATCAATGGTTTGAAGCCTACACTTCACAGCAGGTTTCAACCAGAGAAAGACCTATTCCTGTAGGACCTGCCAATTGCAAGAAGGTTTTCCCTGACGAAGAAGATGTGTTTGATGTCGTGCAGCATATGCCCGAGTTTCCGGGTGGTATGCTTAAATTGATGGAATTTATCAGACAAAACATACAATACCCTCAGGCTGCCAAGCAAAACAAACTGGAAGGCACAGTTATCATGCAGGTGGTTATCGACAAAGATGGAACGGTGACCCAGCCTCGAATTCTTCGCAGTGTCAACCCCGTTTTAAGTGCGGATGCTGCATTATGTGAAGAGGCACTTCGCATTGTTTCGATTATGCCCAAGTGGAAACCGGGTCATCAACATGGAGTGAACCTCAAAGTGAAGTATACATTCCCTATCAAATTTGAAATACCGGTTAATTAACTGTCTGAAGAAGGTAATTGTAAACAGATTTAAATATAAACAAAAATATAAAGAATTCTGATATTGAATTTAAAAAAACTGTCATCATGAAAAACTTTTTACTATTTGCTACCGGAATAAGTTTCTGTATCTTTATCAGTTGCCAACAGACTTCATCCCACAAACCTTTTGTAGAATTATCTTCATTGGAACTTTCGGAAGAAGAGATGCCTATGGTATCCATCAGTAATGACTTTGCTTGCAGTTTTTTTCAAAAGATGAATGAACAGGAGAAAGGACAAAGTTTTTTCATTTCTCCTCTGAGTGCCCAATTCAATTTAGGGATGGTTGCCAACGGAGCCTCAGGAGAGACTTTACAAGAAATAGAATCTGTACTTTCTGCATCTGGAAGCAAGCTTCAATCTATCAATAGCTACTTTTTAAAACTGATGAACAATCTACCTCAATTAGATTCTACGACTATCTTCCAATCAGCCAATTCCATTTGGATTCATGACGAGTCACCTATAAAGGCTACCTTTCAACAAATTAATCAGAAGTATTTTCTTGCAGAAACACAGAATCTAGACTTTTCAGATCCTAAATCAACCGATATTATAAACCAATGGACAAAAGAACAAACTCAAGGACGTATCTCTAAAATCTTGGATCAAACTATGGGTAATTGTATTCTCATCAATACGTTGTTCTTCAAAGGTGGATGGATTTTCCCTTTTGATCCGGCTGAAACCCGGCAGGAAAACTTTTATCCTGTGAGTGGAAAGAAGCATCCGGTCAGCATGATGCACCTGTCTGATCAATGGTTTGCTTTTCATAAAGCGGAATTGTTTGAAATGGCTACCCTCCCTTACGGAAATGATTCGTATGCCATGACAGTGATTCTTCCCAAGAAAGGTGTATCCATTGACTCCTGCATAGCCACATTTAGTGAAGCCAATTGGAAAGCATGGCTGTCCGCATCAGATAGTATAAGTTGTATGCTGGACCTCAAATTACCTTCTATCAAGTTGGATTACAAATCCAACATCATTCCTACCTTCCAGAAAATGGGCATCCATGATGCTTTTAATGCAAATTGTGCAGACTTTTCACGTATGACAGATATGCCTGCTTATATTTCTGAAATCGAACAATTTACCCGATTGGAAGTAACGGAAACAGGCACAGTTGCAGCAGCAGCGACTATTACAAATGTTGTTTTTGAATCAGAAATAGTGCCAGAGATTACACCTTATCCATTCCATGTCAATCGTCCATTCTTGTTAGTTATCCATGAAAATAAAACAGGTTTAATTTTGTTTATGGGAAAGATGATGGATATTCTGTAATCTGAAACACAGAGCATTACAAGGGAGAAAAATAACTTTAGCAAGCAGAAAACTTATCTATAGTATCCGTATTGTATAATCCTCAATATTAGAACGTGCCATGAAGATACCTATATTTTTCAAAAGTATGATGACAGCCATTCTTTTCTTTCTTATTCCTTGGGAAGGGAAGGCTACCGGTCTATCCGGTGATGTCATTTATCAGCAGGGAGAAGAATGGGTGTTATTGGACAAGCCCATCAACCGGGATTCTATCCTGTTTCATCGGTTGATGGAATTTTTGCCGGACAACCATTGCATTACTACCGCCAATTGGGAAGGCTATACCGCCTATTGGGAAGTGCAGCAATCTCATCTGTATCTGCATCATTTGGAAGTCTGTGTCTATGATAAACAGAAGAAAGAAGAGTATTCCCTCACTTATCAGCCAGACCAATTGAAAAAAGTGTTTCAACCTTATTACCAAAACGGGAAAATCTGTGCCCGCTGGTTCAACGGAGAACTTCGTGCCGGGAAAGGTGAGCTGGTGCGTTATGTACACAGCGGCTTCGACCGCAATCTAGAAACGGAACAAGTGATGGTGCTTCAACACGGTCGTATAGAAAGCTGCCAGACTTACCATAATACCCTACGGGCTGGCATGAAAATACAGCATGCTCAGGATGAAATTATCCGGCGTTTTCCTTGGCATCGCTTTCCAGAATACAAAGGGAAACGCATGACCTTTTGGGTAAATAATATGCAATGCAATTCGGATGGTCGTCTGGTGGATTTGGATGTAGTGATTATATCCGTTCGTCCAAAACGGGAAAACATTGATGACAAGAATCATCCTTTGGCAAAAGCATTTAAAGAAGTACTGAAGAGCATTTATCCTTGGGAGGTGTTGTTTATCAACGGAAAGTACACGATTGAATTTAAGGATTTTGTACTTACCATTTGGGAAGACAAGCTAAAGTCCACTCAAGCAAATGATACTACGGAATACACCCTCATAGGCAAAGTCTATGGCGAAGAAGTGCGGCAGATTCCTCCTTACGATGTCACTAAGAGGCCAATGATTGCTTCATACCTAACTATGGATGAAAAGCCGTTTCAAGGTTGGCTTACTGATTCTACCGGAACATTCAAGATAAAGCATTTGAAAAGAGGAAAGTATCAGTTGGTTGCCCAATTTGCCGGTTTGAATTCATGCGACACTCTTGTTACTATACCATTTCAAAGTGACACACTGCGAATTACGCTTCCTCTGTGGTATGAGTATATCGAAAAATATGATTGTTCACCGACCTTGTCTCGTGAATACATAGACAAAGGGAAACCCAATCTGAAGCTCATTATTCCTGTTGGAAAAGAAGAGGTCATAAGGAAGCATCCCTTTTGGAAGAAATATGGGGTTACGTATATCAGCTTCTTTCCCTTGAATGAAGATGGTAAACTGACATGTTATTTAAGCACTCCCAACCATCTGCTGACTGCTTATAACGAAGAAGTTTTCCGATATTTGGATAAAAAGTTTGGCAAAGGATGGCGCAAGGAAGTACCTCCCGGCATCTTCGGATTGGACCACTCTCTGAACGAACTGCATGATTATAACTAGCTTATCAAGACTTTGAACCGGAAATGTCAATATCCCGTTACTCAGCAAAAAAAGAATAAAGGTTGTGTTTTGCAAGTAACATATACAATAATCATGATTTCTTATGTTTTAATTGATATTGTTTCCGTTGCTTGCAGGCTATTTCAAAAGCCGTTCTTATCTCGTTTGAATAATTTCGGATATCTTCTATTGATTGTAACTGAATCCATTTATATCCGGTTCTGTTCTCTGTAACAAAACATATCCGCTTGCTGTACGGCCTTAATGATACACGGCATACCCACCAATATTCATGTCCAGTCCAAATCAGCAGATAGCCTTTGAAACTGGTATATGATAGTTCACTTTGTTCCCCAAGAACAGCTCTGATTATATTGTATGCATCTGTTTCCTTACATGTAATCACTGCATCTTGTTTGTCGCTTATAGCAGCCATTCCATCGTTCGGTGCTTGTCGTGGTTTCTCTTCTTTCACCAGTATGGCGGTATCCGGTCTGCCTGAAATCATCCCTCCTATCACGGACAAGATAGATTTCCTCACAATCGGTCTGTATTCTTCGATCAGCTTCGGTGTGGATTTCCCGTTATTAAGACTTCTGACAAAATACCTCGTAAACTCATCGCCCGGCGACTGGAAATTCTTTGCAAGAATCTCCTTTATCTGTATCATCATTTGCAGTTCCTTTGCCGTGCTGAATATTTCCGACTCATTGTAGCATGACTTGTGGAACTTCTTCATTTCCTCTATATCTGCATCCGACAAGTCCAGCATATTCACCACCAAGAAAGGTTTCTCGTCCATGATGTTCGTCTTGGCAAGATCCGCATAAAACCGATACTCTATACCGTTTGTAAGCACCCCAAAGCGTGCGTTGGACGCAGCATAGTATTTTGAAAGCTGGGTATTGTGCAAGTCAAGGTTCTGCTTACAGTGCTTGCATTCTATCAGAAGAATCGTCCTGCCATCCTTTTTGATGGCGTAATCTATCTTATCACCTTTCCTTGTCAGATCGCAGTCCATTTCAGGCACTACCTCAAAAGGATTGAATACATCATATCCCAACGCCGTTATTATGGGCATGATGAAGGCGTTCTTGGTGGCTTCCTCTGTCTGGATGGCATCTTTCTGCTTCTTTATCCTTTCCGCAAGCTGAAGTATATTGTCTTTGAAATCCATACCTATCTTATAAGTTGTTTATAAATTCGGTCGCTTCATTCTGTTCAGATCCGGTGTATTCCATATACTCCCTTACAGCCTGCTCGATGTACCCACGGGATTTTAAGACGTTCCACTTCTTTATTTTCCGCTGGTATTCTTCACTGCTTCTGTCTATAGTAGGACGTTCTTTCTTTGTTTGTTGTGCAGAAGTGCTCTCCTTTTTGATTTCGGTTGCTGCTACCACCTTTATATCACCTTTGCTCTCTTTGTTGTTGTGCTGCTTGGGTTCCTTCATTTCCGACGCTATTGTTTTCAGCAGTGCCAACATTTCACTGTTTTGCTTTTCGTACAGCGCCTTGATGCCTGCTACATTATTGGTCATATTCCACACCTTGAAGAACAAGATTATCTGCAAGATTCCAAACACCAAGCAAACGATTGCTAGAATTAATGTAAATGTTTCCATAGTGTATTATTAATTAAATTTCATTTAGTCATCCTTTCCATTAAAGACAGCAACCTGTCCACCTGCTCTTGCGCTTTCGCTGTAAGTCTTTGCTGTTCCATCAGACTTTCCAATGCCTTTTCCAGAGCGCTGGTGGTATTCACGTTATTGCCGTTTCCTGCTACAGAAGTTCCATGATGGTCGCTATTGACAATATATGAAGATGTATCGTTAAGCATCTCCCCTTCTCCCGTAAGAAGCCAGTCAGTATTAAGTTCAGGAAATTTTCTCTGAATATCCAGTAAACCACGTTTGCCTACAGAATTTTTAATCTTGTGCACATAACCATTGGATAGTCCACAAGCCCTTTCAAAATCTGATATTGAAATCTTCTTCGATGAAATGAAATCAAAAAGCCTACTCTGTACATTCATAAACAACAAGTTTAATTAATATTAAAATTCACTGATTAATCACTGAGTTTTCTTGTTTCTTAGATAATATATTTATCTTTGCATTACAAAATTAGTAAAACAATAAATAAATCAAAATAATATGGCAGAAAAAGAAGAGAAAAGCCCGATTACACCAACGCTGAGAGTGATGAAGATAGGTGAAGAATTTACTTATCCTATTCAGATGATGACTTCCGTCAGAACTGTATGTACCACATACGGACTGCAATGGGGAAAGACATTCAAAACCCGTATAGACAGAGAGGCTAAAACAATTACAGTAACTAGAATGAAATAAATTATGTTTGGATTTGGTAAGTTAGTCAAAAGACACAAACTGTCTGTTGCTGAAGAAGCGGAGTTGCGCAAATGGAGCTATAATACAGCTTCTTTCGTTAAAGACTATTACAGATATTGTGAGTCAAAAAACATTCCAACCATTCCTGAAGATTTGCTTGCGGAAAGGTTGGAACGCTCCGAACAATTATTCAAATGGCTTACGACAGGGCATTTTTAATAAGAGTTATGACTTTCTCATAACTCTCACTAATATTATAGTTAATCTATTCAAAACCATTCTTTTTGTTACTTGACGGCATTTGTATGCCAATGATAGCATTATTGAAGAGTGATTCAACAATAAAAATAGATGATACATTAATCAACACCTTGGTAGTAGGTGCATTCTCATGTGTTATCACATGAACTTCGATAAAATTTTTCATGATTCTTAATTTTATAAGTTGATATTGCAAAGTTAAGAAAAGCCTCTGAAAAAGACATGAGTTGCCGAATCGAATTGGCTCAGAGGCGCGATTTTAAAGAGTTCTTTGACATTTTGGAAAACACAATAAAGAAAACTTTCAGCACATCAATTTGTCTTTAACGTGATGAGTATGCTTGGTGTGAGGCACAAGTATCGCTGAAAGTATGACCTTCAGATACAGCCTGTGCGGACGTAGTGAATATTCCGTACAGGCACGAGTTTTAAAAATATCAGATTATAAGATTCATATTGAATAGTTCACTCAGTGGTACAACACAATTAGTAACAGCATTCAATATCAATAGCACATCACGTTAAACAAAGTTTAACTAATTGATAATCAGTTGTTTATATTTGTATAATCCACTTTAATAAAGTATCTTTACAATATCAAAATAAATCCATAAACAGCAAGGATATGAAAAGATACGATTTAAGCAGAATAATGACAAGAGCGCATTACATTTTCGGCCACACGTTCAATACCACATTCAGCTACTGCCTGACAAAAGCATGGACGGAAGCCAAAGAGGAAGCAAGAATAAGCGAGGAGAATGCAAGGCGTGCCGCTGAATATAAGGCAAAGTACGGAAACCGCGATTACAGGAACTACCGATCCTATTACAGTTCACGCATGGGACGCAATGACTGGAGATGCGACTACCGCAATGATGCCAAAGCAACAGTCATCCGCTCGTTCAATGCAAGATGATGGTTGTATATGACAGATTCATTTGCCAGACTCTATATAACCCCATCCCCTCCCGTAAGATTCGGGATAACAACCGGTTTAAGCCATTGAGGGGATCATCAGTATGCTAGTCTTATTTTGTTTGTGTGTTAGTCACAATTCTTTATGTATCTAATTCTGAAAAGTTCCAGATGTTCCGGTCCGTGAGGATAGGAACACCACTCCACTCTGTCACAGGTGCGTACAATGGGCATGAATCATTATCTCTATATTCATTTGCCAGGTATGGAGGTTCGATACCTCACAGAGTGACCAAATATCAAATCTTAATTCATTATGGAAAATAAATATCAGATAACAGGCTACCAGCTTGTTTATGCCAATGGAGGAAGGGATACAGTAAAATTGCAGACCCCTGTCATTATAAGCGACATAGAGGGATACAGACGTAAGATACGTTCTGTTCACAACTGTATCAGTGTCAACCTCAGTTATATCGAACTGCCGTGAGATTTTACCGCAATGTACCAACTATAAATCCTGAATATCATGTTAAACGAGGAAGTATTGAAAATCGTCCTGAATGACAAGACATTCGGACAGAGAGAAGCCGCCACTATCGTGGGCGGACGAGGAAGGTTGTTCAGACTGGTAGGTTCTGGTGCCATACGTGCCGAAAAGAAACCTGCCAACAGGCAGAACGGAAGATGGTACTGCAACGCCTTTGATGTACTGAAACACGCCGCGCTCAAATAGATTATTTGAATTTCAAATAGTTATATAAAGTTAAGCCACTGATTTTTAAAGTTTTACAATTTTGCATCCAAAGTAAAAATAGTTAACTTTATATCACTATAAGGAACTAATAAACAATAAGTTATGAAAGTATTATATCTCATTTGGTTTGCTCTGGCAGCTATCGTACATGGTACAATAGACAATCTTGACACCGCATTTTGGGTATCAATATCCGCATTCGTGGTATTATCTCTCATACTTGCCGTGAGAATTGACAGAAAAAATAATCTTAAAAACATATATAATGATGAGAACAGACAATGAGTTGCAGCAGATGAGCCATGATGAGCTTATTGAACAGGTGAAAGGATTGCAGTTCCAACTTGCCGGTATGGAGCTGGCTGAGAAAGAGAACGCAAGGATGAGGGAGATTCTCTCCGCTATCGGCATTATTTATGAATCCTATAAGACGGACTGTCATGAATGAGGAACTTGCACGGCTGGAAGCCGAACTTGAGAAAGTGAAAGGGTGCGGGTTGGAATATCTGCCTGAATACGGTTTCTCTTCCAAAAAGGAAATCATGCAGCTTATACAGGAGGATATAAACGAATTACGCTCGGAGATGGAATGCATTCAAAAGGATTACGCTACTGACGAACTTGAAGAAGAGCGCACGAGGTTGTGCATCCTTCAGGGAATACCAAGATATTGTTGAACTTTAAAATATTCAAGAGTGATGGAAGAAAACAATCAAGTTACAGAATTACAGATTATTCAGGCCAAACAAGCGGCCGAGTTTGCAATGACACCGGTAGGACAAACCGTGAAACAGTTTGAGGTCATGCAGCGCATGGCCAACATGTACACAACAAGCACAATCGTTCCGGATACGTACAAGGGAAATGTGGGAAACTGCGTGATTGCGCTGGATATGGCCATGCGTATGGGGTGTAATCCGCTTATGTGTATGCAGAATCTTTATATCGTGCATGGCAACCCTGCTTTCAGCAGCAAGTTCCTGATTGCCACTATTAACGCAAGTGGCCGTTTCTCCCCACTCCGTTATGAGTTTAAGGGAGAAGAAGGTACGCCGGAGTACGGATGCCGCTGCATTGCTTATGAATCGTCCGACAAAGACCACAAGGAACCGCTTCATGGTGACTGGATCACCATGGGAATGGCTGAAAAGGAAGGCTGGACCAAGAAGAACGGTTCCAAATGGCAATCAATGCCAAGCCAGATGCTCCGTTATCGTGCAGCCGCTTTCTGGCAGCGTGTTTATTGCCCGGAAATCTCAATGGGGCTTATCACCAAAGAGGAGGCAGATGACATTCAGGATGCCGAATATGAGGAAATTATTGATAAATCAGCAAAAAGCAACAAACTTGCCGAAATCGCTGCAAAAGCCGCAGGAGTCAAGGATCACCCCCGCCCGGAACAACCGACAGATCAAACTCAAGACTACGCGAATAATAAACCTACTCGAAAATCATTGTTATAATGGAAATACAACATTCTATAGAATGGTTCCGTAAGCGGCTCGGTAACTTCACCGGGTCGCAAATCGGACTCCTAATGAAGAAAGGGAGAAGTGATTATTTTTCCGATACTGCCAAAACTTATATTTATCAAGTTGCATCAGAGAGGGATATGAATCCTGAAATTATCAATGATGATGTCGAGTTTGAGAAATATCTGCATCAGGTCTGTGTCAACACCAAGGCGATGCAATGGGGTACTGATCAGGAAGAAAATGCCAGAGAGCTGTATGAACGTCTGACAGGAAGACATATAGTTGAGACAGGATCATGCAAACACCCTGCCATAGAACATTTCGCAAGCAGTCCTGACGGTTATTATTACGATGAAGAAACCGGTGAAAAAGGCTGTCTGGAAATCAAATGCCCGATTCAAAGCACTTTCATGAAGTATAAAAGTGAAATACACAACAATGCGTCGCTGCTTGATGTCAAGTTCGAGTATTTCTACCAGTGCATGGCCCATATGATGTGCACAGGTGCGCAATGGACTGATTTTGTTATTTACAACCCTTTCCAGAGCAATCCTATTCATATAGTAAGGATATTGCCGGATGAAGCGGTGTTTGCCGAAATGGAGAAGCGCATTCGTGTGGCTGATGATATTGTCAAAGAACTGATTGAAGCGGAATGACGGGACAACTATTGATAAAAGAAACCCAGTTGCAACGTATCATACGTAAAACTGGAAGAAAACCATGCGAATGCAAATGCTCGTTATGCAGGATGCAATGTCACACACCATGTCTGGGTACTCCTCAGGATATAGAGAGGCTCATAGATGCCGGATATGCCGACAGGCTGGCTCCCACTTTGTGGGGAGCCGGGATAATCATGGGCGTGATTGATATTCCCATCCCCATGATTCAAGCTGTTGCGGGTGACGAATACTGCATATTTTACCATAACGGACTATGTGAACTTCATGACAAGGGATTGAAGCCTACCGAAGGACGTTTGTCACATCATTCCACACGCCTTGATAATTTCAAGGCCTCTAAAAGTATATCTTGGAATGTCGCTAAAGAATGGCTTTCCGAAGAAAATGCAGAAGTTATTGAACGTGTAGCTGATAAATTTAGTAGAAACTAAAAACAATAGAGCGATGAATACAAGCTATAAAGAAAACACCCCTGACAACTTTTGGCAAATCAGATGGCTTGACAGGTATATGGAAGGTCACAACGGGTTCATTGCAGGCGGGTGTTTTAAAAACATCCTTTCCGGTGAACGTGTAAAAGATATAGATATATTCTTTGAAAGCAACGATGACTTCCAAGATGCAGTAGATTTATTCAATAGCGACGGCTATGTGAAAGATGGCTGGAAATTTAAATATCGTAATGAAAAGGTATGTGCCTTTCAGAAAGACGGTGAAAAAATATGGATTGAATTTATCGAATCTGAATTTGGTACGCCGGAGGAAATACTTAGGAGCTTTGATTTTACCGTTGCGAAAATGGCTTATTTCAAGCAACCTAAATACGACAATAGCGATGATGATATTCCTTTTTCATCAGAAAAAATAGTTGGCTATGAATACCGGCTACTCCATCATGAAAACTTTTTCGAGCATCTTCACATGAAAAGGCTGGTTATTGATGAAAATATTCCTTTCCCAATTAGCACATGGGAGCGTACATATCGGTATAAAGGATATGGTTACAACATGTGCCGGGAAACCAAGAAAAAACTTTTAGAAGCTATTCAGAAAACGAATTTAGATTCTGCCGATTTGTCTATGTACAATAATGGTGGATGGGACTAATAAAAATATGGAACAATGAATACACAGATAGCAATCCAGGAAAGCGATCTTGAACTGATCGTCAGTGAAAAGACGTTAGGTAGTCTTACTACCAACGCAAAGCAAATCAGAGATATGGTAAAAGCCGCTTTGCCAATGTATGATATCTCCAATTATAACGATGAGAATATCGATCAGGCAAAGAAAGACAAGGCAGCTTTAAACAAGGCGGCGAAAGCCCTCAATGCCAAACGTCTTGAAATTGAGAAAGAATTCATGAAACCTTTCAGGGAGTTCAAGGACGTTGTAACCGAAACCGTGAAACTTATCGGCGAGTGCTCTGCCAAGATTGACACGGTAGTCAAGCAAAACGAACAGCAATACAAGGATAGAAAGAAAGCCACTATCAAGACTTACTTTGATGGATTGAATGTTAACCTTGTAGACTTCAATAAGGTTTTCAAGTCTGAGTGGCTCAACAAATCCGCAAGCATGAAGTCTGTATGCAACGAAATTGATTCCATATTCTCCAAAGTCGAGAACGAACTTTCCACGCTGAAGGGGTTTGGTGAGGATTTCGATGTCCTTCGTACTTATTATATGGATACGCTCAATATCGCATCCACCATCCAGTATGCCAACCGTCTGAAGGAGCAGCGTGAGCGTGCCAAAGCAGCAGAAGAAGCGCGCATCAAGGCAGAGCAGGAAAAAAAGGCTGCTGAAGAAGCGCAGATGAAAGAGGAAGCGGAACGAGCCAAACAGAATTCAGTCAATCCATTTGCAAGAGCCAGTCAGCTGGTCACCAATGAACCACCTTCCTTTGTCGAGCAAACCAAAGCTCAGGAACCGGAGCTTCTGACGAGAGCTTTTACTGTTACCACAACTCGTGAAAATATAATCGCTCTTGGTGACTTCATGAATGATAATAATATTGATTTCGACAAGATTGAACTTGCAGATACCCTATGCAATACAGATTTGAATTCCATTGTCAGAATGCTTGAATATAGTGCAAATCTGATAGACAAAACCTCTACCAAACCTTGCGAAGCAGATAAGGCAAGGCAATTCAGAAACATGATAAAGAAAATTCAAAAGAAAATAGAACAATGAAAATTACAATCAGCAAAACAACCGAGTTTGAAGCGGTCTACCTGAAAGTGGATGCAGGTGTACGCTATTGGGAAGACGCAGAAGTAAACGGAGTTAGTGATTCTGAAAATCCGCCAACTATTCCTTGTGCTGAATTTATCCATGCCGATAATGAATACCGCTGGCGACCTATTATCGACATCGACAATGGAGTTATCACTAATTGGGAAAAAGGTTTTACCGCACAAGTTCACTATAAGGTATGCGATGATGGCATTTATACAGTTACTGATAAAGATGGCAACATCATTGTTGAGCATGAGGGTTACGTTCCATCCATCATGTGCCCGGAAGATGAAGGATATGGCGACTACATCATTATGAATATTGACGAAAATGGATTTATTCAAGGATGGGAAAAAGAATTGATTAGTAGAATTATAAAAAAGTATGAGGATTAAATGAAAGCATTATTTAAAATGGACTTCGATTGCGGAAGAATGGGCAATCTTGAAGGAGTATTTATTGCAGACACAGAAGATGTCGAATACTTAGTGAATAACAAAATCAGTGTTTACTTCGGTGAAGTACTTGGCAAACACTCTGAAATATCCGGGTGTGTGGCTGAAAGTGAAATCAAACAAATAACCACCGATGAAAATGTAATCAAGATAGTTGAAGAATATGGGCTCAACAGTGGGTATAATCCATTTGAATACACTCTTTGTACATCAGAAACGGAAGATATACCAGACAACGGAGTTGATTGGGATGATTGTACTGTACAAGAATACATAGACTTTATGAGGAAAGGTATAATACCCCAATATTACGAGAAAGATTATAAAGAATGGCTAAGTAGCCAAAAGGAGGATTAAATCATGCAAGACTATATTTCAGATTGGTTCATCCCGATGGACTTTGGGTATGACATTCCGGACGAAGAGCCGGACGGTGAGGACAACTTTAATTTTGACTGAGAGTGGTATGAAAGAGTATATTTATTTAATCCTGTTTCTGATAATAGGAATTGTTGTCGGGAATAGAGTATTCAATCACTTACACGCATGGCTGGGCGTAACAATAATATCAGCCACAATAATTTTCTTTATTTACAAACTGATTAAAACATTGAAAGATGAAAAGACTGATTAAGTTAACGATGGTATGTATGACCTTAGTAATGTTTGTTTCCTGTGAGAGAGTAGCCCCTAATTATGCAGGTGTCCTTATGGAGAATTACGGCAAGCAGGGAAAGGAGGATTTCAAGATTGTTTCCGGCAAAGTGTCCACATGGGAATTGGGCACAGAACTTTTTCAGGTTCCGCTATTCGATCAGCGTGGAGAATTCGCTGAAGCTGTCACACTGAAAGCTGCCGACAACACGGAGTTCAAGGCGTGTCCTACATACAGCTATAAAGTTATCAAGAACCGTGCCATTGATGTTGTCTTTGACAACAAGCATATTGGCCGTGGAAGTGACTTTATGTCTTCGTTGGAAGATAACATCTTGGAACCACGTATATATGATTTGATAAAGGAAGAAAGTCGAAAGCATAAGACCGATAGCCTGATGGCTGACGGAGGGTCGTTGGTATTTGAGAAACGGTTGGAACAGATAGTTGACATGGAGTTTGAAAAAAGAGGTCTGCAACTGCTCACATTCTCCGCACAACTGGAGTTCTCCGAAAAGGTCCGTGAGAAGATTGACAGCCGGAATGAAGTGAACACCAATATATCCGTACTGGACCAACAGATTGAGGAACAGAAGAAACGCAACGAGCTGGAACAGTTGAAAACCGAACAGGCTCTTATCCAGTCAAAAGGTCTTACCAAAGAAATTCTTTACAAACAGTTCATTGACAAATGGGATGGGAAGTCGCCGATTTACGGTTCTATCCCTGATTTGATCAGAATACAGAAATAACTTTGTTACCTTGCCTTCCCGGTCTGTGAAGATAGGGAGGCAAACGGGAGGTTGGCGGAAATGGCAGACGCTAATCAAGATGTAAGGTGCAAAATTCTAGGATAACCGTTAATATCCAAGCCGGCAACCTACGAGACATCTTAGGGGAGCTGACTTGAAATCAGTGAACTGCAAAAACACCACTCATGCAGGTTCGAATCCTGCACCTCCCACTATAAATGAATAAACGTTGAATATCAAACTTTAAAAGAATTAATTATGATGCATACTTGGTTTGAATGCAAAATCCGTTACGAAAAGGTAATGGAAAACGGCATGAACAAGAAAGTAACTGAACCCTATCTGGTTGACGCGTTGAGCTTTACTGAAGCAGAAGCCCGTATCATTGAAGAAATCACTCCGTATATCAGCGGTGAGTTCACTGTTTCGGACATCAAACGCGCCAACTACAGCGAACTGTTCCCCTCTGAAGAAGATGCAGCCGACCGCTGGTTTAAGTGCAAGCTGTTCTTCATCACGCTGGACGAAAAAAGCGGAGCGGAGAAAAAGACCTCCACTACCGTATTGGTACAGGCTTCCGATCTTCGCGATGCTGTAAAGAAACTGGACGAAGGAATGAAAGGTACAATGGCAGACTATCAGATCGCATCCGTAGCCGAAACCGCCATCATGGATGTATATCCGTATGAAGCTAAGGAAGTTCCGATATCCAACACTCAGATATCGGAAGGTGCTGATTCTCCTGTAGTACGCAATTTTATCCAGTCCCTACCGGATGGTTGCAGGACAACCATAACAGTAGCAGGAAAGCAGGTTGTTGTCGACAAGACCGGCAAGGACACGGTAGTAACCCCACATAAGGAAAAAGACGATGACATACGAGGAGATGATTAAAAAAGCGCAGTCGTACAAAATGCGCGGGAAGCCGAAGAATGACGAGCACCGCATACAGTCCGCTTGTGTCCGCTGGTTCCGTTTAAAATATCCGAAACTTAAAAACGTGCTTTTTGCTGTTCCCAATGGTGGCAGACGTGATGCCATCACCGGAGCGAGACTGAAGGAGGAAGGTGCGACCAGCGGAGTGTCAGATTTGATACTGCTGAAGAGCAACCGCTTCTATGGAGGACTTTGCATTGAGATGAAAAAGCCGGGAGGCCGCCAGTCTCCTGCACAAAAGGAATGGCAGAAGGATGCGGAAGCCAACGGAGCGAAATACGTCGTCTGTAAATCATTGGATGAGTTTATGAAAGTGACAATTGATTATTTGAATGACGTATGACAAACAGAAAAACTATAAACCATAAATTGAATTGCAAGTATGGAGATAAACTGTAAATATTGTCCTAAAAACGATGGGACCGGCAACTGCCTCATTAACGGATGCCCCCTGCCTCCTGTCATAAAGGAGATAGAAGAAATGCAGTCCTTTTTGGAGATAACCGCAAGTGACAATCCAAAGGAGCTTATAGACCGCCTCACTGATATAAACGTCTATCTCGCACGCTCTGGCAAGCTGCTTGCTGACGCCAAGGCATATCAGGATCAGGTGACAGCGAATGTATATGCCAGCCACATGGAATTCATCTCACGTGTTCCCGCGACTGTCGCCATGAAATTTGTCGCCGCGCAAAGTGTGACCGCCAATCAGATTGTGACATGGCTGGACCGTATAAACCGTACCCTCGTCCATGCCGGAGACAATATCAGGACCCAGATATCCTTTGCCAAACAGGATATGGCACTGCAAAGGAAAGGCTACTGATAAATAACGTTTAAATTATTGATATTCAGAAATATATTTATTGTAATCCCATAACAAAAAGTTAACTTTACAATATATATAACAAACTGATTATCAAACAATAGACATGATGAAAAAGGATACAAAAAGGAAATCATTTGTCTTCTATATAGAATGGCAGGAAGTGCTGATGGAATATCCTGAGGAGGTCAGACTTGAAGTGTACGATGCAATTATCAAGTACGCCGCATCGGGGACACTGTCGGAGCAGAAACCGTTGGCTAAAATGGCATTCTCTTTTATAAAGAAACAGATAGATGAGAATTTGCTACATGAACCTCCAAGCGGAGAAAACCACTGGAACTGGAAAGGTGGAATTACTGATGATAACCACAGATGCAGGAATTCAATCGGCCATAGAAATTGGCGAAATTCAGTCTTGGAAAGAGACAACTTTACATGTTGCCGTTGTAAAAAACGTAACATGGAGTTAAATGCACACCATATCAAACCATTTTCTTTATATCCCGAATTGAGATTCGATATAGATAATGGCATTACATTGTGTCGAGAATGTCATGTAAGACTACATAAAGAACAAATGAAATGGGAAAAGAAAGTTTTTTGATATATAAATCGTTTTACAAGCCTATATCGAAGTTATCGGACAAGCAACTTGGAAGATTATTCCGAGCTATATTCAAGTATCAACTTGGCGAGATTATTACGGTAGAGGAGGACATTGAAATAGCATTTGAGTTCTTCAAGAATCAATTTGAAATAGATGAAAACAAATACCATGGCATTGTCGAGAGAAACCGTAGTAATGGAAGCAAAGGGGGTGCTCCGAAGAGAGCGAAGAATGATAATTCGGATGATATTGGAACAACCCAAATAAACCCAAATAACCCAGTGGGTTTTTCAGAACCCAAAAAAGCCGATAATGATAATGTAAATGATAATAATAACTCTCTCTCTAGCGCGCATACGCGTGAAAACCTGGGCGATATTTCATCAGAAACATTCGATATGGATTTAGACAAATGCTTCGCGGACCTAAAGTCTGAGGAAGGATGGCTGAGGGATGCTTGGGAACGGGCATACAGGAACGGATTCAGGAACTTCACTTTGGATGAATGCAAAGACAAATACGTTGACCTGTACTATTGGAAGCTAAAGGGGGAAGGCGTTACACACAAGTCTGTTTCAGATGCAAAACGCCATTTCTCAAACTGGTTGATAACGGAACTTAAAAAACAGAAAGATGACAGAGCAAGAACAAAAACTTTCAGCAGAGCTACAACAGATCCGACAGGAAAAGTCATTTGCGGCGAAACTGAAACAGGAACAGATATACAATCTGGTGGAGCGTCACAAAAAGACTATTCTGCAAGATTTTGAATATGACCTGACGAATCCAGCCGAATATTACGCCCATCGTGATCTTGTCAGGCAGCTGGGCAATGATTATACTGGACGTGAATTCAGGGAGTTCGAGGTTGACGAGAACAACTCGAAGGTATTGTCTTTCCTGCTGTATTACTTCAACGGATGCAGACTGGCCGAGAAAGTGTTTCCCGATGAGGATTACAAGATTCACAAGAACCTGCTGATTGTCGGGGCACCCGGCACTGGAAAAACAATGATCATGCAGATTTTCGCCGATTATCTGCGTCTGATACGGAATCCCAGCCAGTTTGAAAACCTCTCCGTCACCCAGATGATGAACTACTACAAGATGAACGGACACATAGACCTGTATTCCTACAACGAGGGGCAGTCAAAAGGATTCAATCCCGCCCCGTTCAATATCTGTCTGAACGACATAGGTTTGGAAACCGAGAATCAGAAGAGCTACGGTACCAGTCTTGACAGCGTGATAGACGAGTTTCTCTATGCGCGTTATGAGATTTACCAGCAGTTCGGGAAGAAATACCATATCACCAGCAATCTGAACATCGGTGATTTCAGGAAACGGTTTGAAGGACGTCTGATTGACAGATTCAAGAGTTTTAATGTCATTCCCCTGCTCGGAAACAGCCGCAGGAGATGACAGTTATATTAAGTTAAGCAGATGCGTTTTTAAGATTATATTATTTGAGAAATAAATAAAAGTTATCTTTACATACATAAAAGAATTAATAAAAACCAAGAGCAATGAACATTACGAAAGTTTTGGCGGAAGAAGTTGCCAATAAAATGGTAGAGCCGTTAGAAAAGAAAATCAACCTGTTGCATGATGAACAGGTCAGGATTACGGAAGAGGTGATCCGAAAATCCATTCCACAGGAAATCACCGACTGTTTTCAAAAGTTTCGGTCTTATTTCTCTGTTGCATATAGCATCACACTGTTTAACGGTTCCTATGAAAAACGTGTTGCCGGACTGAAAGGATTTCCCAGCGCAAACGCTTACTATCCTCACATTGAGGCGGACAGGGAAGTTATTGAAAAGATAAACAAACTGGAAATCGAGATCAGTGCGGTAAAGGATGAGAAGACCAAGGTATATGAATCAGTCGTTGCGTCACTTCTGACATTACGGACATTCAAAAGAATCAAAGAGAATTTCCCTGAGGCATACAGACATATTGCCTGCTATGAAGATAAGGGAAAAACATCCGTATCCCTGCCGATAGACAATATCATGGACACTTTGAAAAAATACACCGTATGACATCTTGGGGAAGTTCACATTTTACAACTTCTCCCCTATTCTGCGGATAATCTGACTTTATTTTTTTTATTTGAAAATCAAATAAAATTTACTATTATGCAAGAAACAACTCAATTGAATACACTGACCAACATCGTATTTGTCCTCACGGACGTTTTAGAAACCAACCTTCTAGAAATGCAGCAGCAATACAAGAAGGAAGGCTTTGAACTCAGACACGATTCAAAAAGAAACTTCAACACAGCCATAGCCGCGATAAAGAGATTGAAAAGTGATGTGAATCATTGCAGCGAATCCACTCAGGAAAACTTCGGCAATGATTCTGACATGGTGAACGCCATGTTGCTCACACTGATTGACAGATGCGGTGATGATGACAACCTCGCTTATAAGATGTACGAATACATTAAATCTTTCCCGTCCAAACTGAATCTGGACTTGGATTTGGATAATGCGTTCAGCCACCTGTTTAGAAAAGAGAAATTAAAAAAAGAATAGCATAATGAAAGATTATATAGAATTTTTAAAAGACAAGATGGCAATCAGCCATCAGACAGGATTTGAAGTTAAGGCTGATGAACTTACCCCGTACTTATATCCCCATGTGAAAGATACGGTACGTTGGGCTGTTTGCGGCGGTTGCAGGGCGATATTCTCCAGCTTCGGTATGCAGAAGACCGTAACCCAGTTGGAGATACTGCGGATAATCCTGAACCGCACAGGAGGCAAAGGGTTGATAGTTTGCCCCAAGCGTGTAGTAGTGGAGTTCCTGACACAGGCCGAAAAGCATCTGGGCATGAAAGTGACCTATGTACGTACTATGCAGGAGGTGAAGCAATGTCCGACCAATATCATGGTGACAAACTATGAGCGTGTCCGTGACGGCGAGGACGGAGTAAGAATAGAACCTTCTTACTTTACCGTTACCTCATTGGATGAAGCGAGCGTGTTACGTGGATTCGGAACCAAGACCTATCAGGATTTTCTTCCTATGTTTGCAGAAGTTCCGTACAGGTTTGTTGCCACTGCCACACCGTCACCCAACAGATACAAGGAGCTGATACACTATGCCGGCTACCTTGGAGTGATGGATACCGGGCAGGCACTTACAAGGTTCTTCCAGCGTGACAGCACGAAGGCGAACAATCTTACCCTCTATCCCCACAAGGAGAAGGAATTCTGGTTATGGGTAAGTACATGGGCGTTGTTCCTCACCAAACCGTCTGATTTAGGTTATCCCGATACAGGATATGAGTTACCAGAGTTACGGGTACATGAAGAAGTCGTGAGTGTGGATAACTCCACTGCCGGAGCCGACCGTGACGGGCAGGTGAAAATGTTCCGTGAGGCTGCTCTAGGCCTTGCTGATGCAGCTAAGGAACTTCGGGACAACATGCAGGAAAAGATTGCCCGTGTGGTAGAGATTATCAATCGCCCGGAAAACAAAGACGACCATTTCCTTTTATGGCATGACTTGGAGGCTGAACGTGAGGCACTCTGCAAGGCAATTCCCGGATGTAAGGCTGTGTATGGCTCGCAAGATGATGATGAAGCCGACAGGGTGATAGCGGATTTCAAAGACGGCCGTCTGAAATATCTGGCCGCCAAACCTGAAATGCTTGGTGAGGGTTTGAACTTCCAGTACCACTGCCACAAGGCAATCATGTTTATTGACTACCGTTTCAACGACAAGTTCCAAGCGATAGCCCGTATCTACCGTTTCATGCAGCAGCATCCCGTAGAGCTTTACTTGGTGTATGCCGAAAGCGAAGGTGAAATATTCAAATCATTCATGCAGAAGTGGGCGCAACACCGCCAGATGGTAGCCAAGATGACCGATATAGTCCGCAAGAACGGTTTGTTCGGTTTGCAGGCAGAGGAAAAGATGATGCGGTGGATGTTTGCCAGCAGGGAAGAAAAGTCCGGCAAACTGTGGAAAGCTATCAATAATGACAATGTACTTGAATGTCAGAAGATGGAAGATAATTCGGTAGACCTGATTGTAACCAGTATCCCGTTCTCCAACCACTACGAATATACGCCTACCTACAACGACTTCGGGCATAATGAAGACAACGGCAAGTTCTTTGAGCAGATGGACTATCTCACCCCGGAGCTTATGCGTATTTTAAAGCCCGGCCGGTTAGCCTGCATCCATGTAAAGGACCGTGTACTGTTCGGCAACGCTACGGGTGACGGTATGCCCACCATCGACCCGTTCAGCGAAATGACTGTGTTCCATTATCTGAAGCACGGGTTCCGCTACATGGGGCGTATTACAGTGGATACGGATGTGGTGAGGGAGAACAACCAGACTTATCGGCTTGGATATACAGAGATGTGCAAGGACGGTTCAAAGATGGGTATCGGTTGCCCGGAATATGTTCTTCTCTTCCGAAAGTTGCCTTCTGATACCTCACGAGCCTATGCTGATTTGCCGGTGACAAAGAATAAGAGTGAATACTCGCTTGCCCGTTGGCAGATAGATGCCCATGCAAGTTGGAAATCTTCTGGTAACTCTCTATTGAGCTATGAGGACATGAAAGGAGCCGGAATAGATAAGATACGCCATCTGTTCAGGAACTACGAACGTGAACATATATATAACTACGAGGAACATGTATCATTCGCTGAAGAATTGGAAATATACGGAAAGCTGCCTAAAACATTTATGGCCGTTGACCCTGTAAGCAAGAAAGATTGGATATGGGATGATGTCACCCGTATGCGCACGCTCAATACCAAGCAGTCACAGAAGAAACGGCAGAACCACATCTGCCCTTTACAGCTCGATATCGTTGAAAGACTGATTGAACGGTATTCAAACAAGAGTGAGTTGGTGTTTGACCCCTTCGGAGGTATCGGCACAGTACCTTATTGTGCCATCAGACTGAAACGTAAGGGATTATCTACAGAACTGAATTATGACTATTGGAAAGACAGTCTTTCATATCTGTATGAGGCGGAGATGGAAGTTAGCGCACCCACATTGTTTGATTTGATGGACAGTGCCGTATGAACATCTATCACACAGAACCCAGATTCGACTGCGAAAAATTCGCTCCATGCGGGCGCATCTCCCTGCACAAATGCCGGAAATACAAAGGCAGACTGGATGAATGCAGGGGATGTACGCTTGTACACCGTAAAGCCAAGACGGTTGCCGGTACGGAAGCCGGAAGAAAGGTTTGTCCGCATTGCGGACGTTCCCTTCCGCTCCACCGGTTTTATAACAGGACTGTCAGATGTGGGGATAAGGAATACCGATGTCTCACCTCCTGGTGCAAGATGCGTATGAGTGAAGTCGCAGCGGAAAGAAATCGTAATAATTAATTTAAAAATCCAATGAAAAACGTAACGAAAATAGCCAAGAAGTCCGCAGGGCTTAGCCAAAAATGCTCGATTTGCCCACTTATGCAAAGATGCACTTTAGAAATCCATAGAGCCTGTTTTGACAGCTTTGTAGAGGGTTTCAAGAAAGGGGCCAGAGCTGCTGAAAAAGAAATAAACAAGAAATTCAAATCGGAACAGATATGAAACAGACAGCAGAAGAAGCGGCAAGGGGATATTCCAATGATTGCAGAAACAGGCAGCGTCATTGTGAACCGTACTGCATTGTTGACTTTATTTCTGGTGCCGAATGGCAGTCAAAGCAATCACCTTGGATAAGCGTTGAAGATAAACTGCCTTCTTTAAACCAAAAAGTAATAGTTTATAACGGGAAACAAATATATATATCTCATAGAACAGAAAAAGACTACGCAAAAGATGCTAATTCCTTCTTGTATGGATTGCAGACCTATAATGTTGTAGCATGGATGCCCATCCCGTCTTTCGATGAGATACTATACGCCAACAGGGATATGCTGGAACGAATTAAAGAGAAAGGAGATTGAATATGAGGTTTATATTAATTATACTTATGACAGCCACGATGTTATCTTGTAAAGATGACATGGAACATAGATTAAAAGGTGGAATGGTTATTACTGTTAAGGGAGATACCATAAAGTTTTATGGAGGAACGTTTACTTATAAATTATTTGGTGAAAGAGATATTAGGAGTATTGTAATTGATGAATCAAAAGAAAAAGGAGATTGATTATGGCAATAAAGATTATTAAAGAAGCTAATAAGAAAAATCCAATTTACTTCCGGCATTGTGATAGATGTGGATGTGAATTTGAATTTAATAAATCGGATATACACAGTGAGTTTTTTGACCAAAGAGAAGGGTATAATGTAATATTTACCCCATGCCCTTCCTGTGGTAGCACTACTGGAGTTAAAGAAAAGATAATACGCTATGAGTAAAGTAACAGATATTAAAACAGAGAAGGAGGAACAATCATGTGTAATTCAATAGAATGGGGCAGATGCGAAATATGTGGAAAAGAAACCCAGTTGGAACGTACTTATTTTTACTATCCAATTCATTGTGAATGTTGTGGCAATAAGGAAAACAGACATTTTGAAATGATAAGACATTGTAAAAAATGTCCTGCCCCTATGCCTAAAGAAATACATCCACTATGTAAGGCAATGGACGGTAAGACTTATCATGCGAGTGTTTCCAATATGCTTCCCATTGATATTCATGGAGAGTTTATTATAAATGAGCGAATAATTAAGGAGGAATAATGAAAGCAAGAATAAAATCAACAGGAGTTTTGGTAGATGTAATTCCCAAAGTAAATATCAACGCACAACATAGCGGAGATAACCTATATGTGTGCGATAATATGGTTTTCAGAGAATGCGAACTTGATTTTTTGAATGTTGGGAATTTAGTAATTGATTGGGAACAACGTAGGTACGAATTAGCGAAAGATATTATTAAGGCTGTTGTAGCAGATGACTGTGGGGGTAATTCTGATGCAATCGCTAAATATGCGGTTAATTGCGCTGATGCACTAATTAAAAGATTAAAGGAGGTGAATAATGAATAGCGTACAGACACAAACACTTTCCATTAAAGGAAATGGAGGTGGTGAAGCGTATATTGACTTTTGCGATGGACAATTGTGTGTTTCTGTTGTTATAGAAGGGAAGCAAGCGGATTTTAGCTTTGAACCTGTTACTCTAGGAATGTTTGCCCATGCTTACAAACTGCATTGTGAAGAGTGTAAAGCCTATGAAAAACGTAACGAAAATAGCCAAGAGGTCAGCCGGACTTAGCCAAAGATGTTCGATTTGCCCACTTTTGAGAAGCTGTACTCCGGAAATAAACAGAATTTGTTTTGACAGCTTTGTAGAGGGTTTCAAGAAAGGAGCCAAGGCGGCAGAAAAGGAAATAAACAAGAAATTTAAATCAGAAATATGATAGATGCTTGCGTACTTACAACATTAATAGAAATACTATTTCCCCAAGAAACAGTATTTAATTGTTTTGGTGTAGCAGTAACGTTCCTACAATGGAAGGTTCCCAAGACTGGTCTTTGTTTTGAGGCGGTTCAAAGAAATGGAAAATGGGGTTGTGTTACTTCATTTATGGCAAGTACCCATGGGTATGGACATCCTCTTACCCGTTCTGACTGTGTGCATGATACTTTGGAACAAGCTGTAATGCACGCATGGAACAAAGAAGTTCTTCATGGGTTTAATATGGGAAAAACCAATTGGGAAACTCATGCTCGTAAAGAGTATTCCAAGTGGCTTGAAAGTTCTGATAAAATTTCTTATTTTAGTGTACAAAACTTATTTTAGGAATATGACTGAAAAACAAAAACAGCAGTATCTTACTGCACAACAGGCGAGGGAAATCGCCACCACTCCTTACAGGGAGGTATTTACCAAAATAAAAATGGCTGCTGAAAGCGGCAAGTGTTCATTGACGATAGGATTCTGTACGGATGTGTCCGAGTTGGTAGAGATACTTAAAAGTGTTGGTTACTCTGTAACTCTTACCACCAGTTACAGGGATAGCGTAATGAAGATTCACCGGATATATTCTATACAATGGTAAAGAGTAAATTCGGGTATCTGAACAAACTTATGGACGGTTCCACTACTACACGGGAGCGTTCCAAAAAACAGGAAAGTCGTATAGCTAAAAAACTCCGTGGCTATACGACTATCAATTCAGGAGCCACATTCGGGCAAAATGATGTGATTACTGATTTTTGTGAAATTGAGGCAAAAACCACAGCCCATGAATCGTACAGCCTTAAATTATCCGAGTGGGTTAAACTGAAAAAGAAATGTTCGGCTAAAAAAATTCCTATCTTTGTAGTGGATTTTGAGAAATCCCGTGACAGCCTTGCTATTCTTACTTATGAGGACTTACAATTTTTGATTGAACTTGCGTATAAGGATAACAGTTAGGGGGTTTTGTTATTTCCATAAAAATTTGTATATTTAACTATGCCGAAAATAAACTTATACCGTATATTCCGCTTTGAATATAAGAAACAACAACACGGGTTGTTTAAAGTGGTGGAATATTCACAAATGACTGATGGTACAGGATTCCGGAAAAGAACACTCCGAAAAAATCTGGATTTGAGCACCGCAGAGAGTATAATTTATAACTTAGAAAAATCACATAAACTTTTTTAATCTCACAAAATGGAAAAATATTACTTTTTGAGAACTCTCGTAGAAGAGGGTAGACAACGTTGTAAGGCACTTAACGGTCAGACTTTTGAAGATGGTACTAAAATCGACAGCACGGTAAATGTAAGTGCCGACAGGTCTTTAAGGGATGCGTACCCCACGGGTACAACCTTTGTGACCGATATGCTCAAGCCTGCCAGTAAGTATTATCAGGCAGGAAACATCTTTCCTATCGGTATTCTTGATGCTGATTATCGGGACCCGAAACATAAGCCTACCGAAGAAATGGTTAGAGCCTATGAAATATTTATAGGTACCTCCACCTCTTCTTATGATTCTGGCAGTTCAGATGAAAAAAAGGACACCAAGACTTCCTCCAAAACTTTATTGGGGAAGATGAAAACAAATCCGGAATTTAAAATCCCCTCTATCGGTTCAGAGGGTTTCTATGTAGATTCAGATGTATGGTATCTGCTTATGCGTAATATTCAGAATCAGGTGAACACGATGCTTATCGGTGCTACGGGTGGTGGTAAGACCGAACTTGTGTTACTTGCCTGTAAGAAACTTGGCATATCCTGTTCTGTCTATGATATGGGTTCCATGTATGACCCAGTAGCCGGACTTTTAGGTGTACACCGATTGCAAAAGGGAGGTGTATCAGTATTTGACTATGCCAAATTTACAAGGGATATATCCAAACCGGGTGTAGTGCTTTTGGACGAGTTATCCCGTGCACCCGTTACTACTAATAACATTCTGTTTCCCTGTCTTGACAGCCGTAGAAAACTTCCTGTGGAAATTGCCGGCGGTGAGGACTTACGTGAAATAGAAGTGCATCCGGAATGTTGTTTTGTAGCAACTTCCAATGTTGGTGTGGAATATACGGGTACAATGAGTATGGACCGTGCACTTGTAGGACGTTTCTTCCCTATCGAATTATCATATATGCCACCGGAACAGGAAAACAAGGTTTTGGTAAAACGCTGTGGAATTTCCCTTTCGGACGCTACAATTATTACAAAGGTTGCAAACAGTTTGCGTAATATGTATAACAAACAGGAGATAAGCAGTTCCATTTCCACCCGTGAAACTCTTATGGTGGGTGACTTGGTTGCTGACGGATGGGATTTGGTACGTGCTATGGAACTGGTTCTTCTTCCTCTTTTTGAAGGTACTCGCTCCGATGGAGAACGTGGTATCGTATGCAGGGTGATTAGTAGTAGATAAAAATTTCTTGCCTATGGCAACAAGTAATCAATTTCCCGTAGACAAACCTAAGAAAAAGACCTACGGTAGCTTGTGGTATAACGGGAAACGCATCTTGAAAGATAGGGCGTTTCCTATACTTAATGCCAAGAAATCCGAGTTGCTTAAAACCGGGTATTATAAAAAGGAACTATTTAAAATAACATATTGACTATGGCTGTGGATAAAGATATGGTTGTCACCGATGAAATCGTGGACGAACTTTTGGAAGATTGGTTGGAACGTGACGGTAAGGCGTTCACACATATACGAAAAGAGGGGAAACTTGATTGGGAAAGTACCTTGGAAGAGGGAAGTGCCTATTCTTCCTACTATCTGGAATGTGCTGATGAAGCAGAACTGATAAAGCGTGCATATCCTCTGGCACGTGATATGATAACTTCTATGGATATTCCCTACAAGGTAAAAGTTGTAATTCATAACGGGGAGGACAGTTTCACTGACTTTCAGAAAGTACAGGTTTCCACCATAATGCTTACTGACAAGGCTCTTACTGTTGGTGAACGGTTGGACGTATTTTTGGGGACCACTGTACATGAGGGATGCCACTTGTTGTACACAAACAAGGAACGTCTGACTTCTATCGGTAACAGAATCATATCCCGATTATTCAATATACTGGAAGATGAACGTATTGAGAAACTTTGCGGTGATTTGAAACCGGGTTTCGCACGATTCTTGGAACGAAGCAAATATTACTGGTTTGACAGTTACTACTTGGATTATGTCGCTCCCAAAAAAGAAAAATCGGAACTTAATGATTTTGAGGTTCTTCTCAATCTTATACTGGAGATTGTCCGATACCCTAAATACATAGATGAAGCCGAGATAGTAAAGTATGCTCCATATCTCGTTGAAATAAAGAAAGTGCTTTTACCCTATCCAGTAACTACTAAGGAAACGATTCTCGCTGCCTATAAGGTTTTTGATATTCTTAAAGAGTTCTATAAGGACAAACTTGAAGAGGAAATGAAAGAGGATTCCGCTTCCGGAGGAGGACTATCGGGTGTGGAGGTTGAGAAACGAATGGCATCCGACAGTTCGGATATACTTGACAAACTTGACCGTTCAATGCCGGACCGTATGGATGACTCCAAAATTGCTGATGCCGTGAAAAAGGACAGAGGTTTGCTTGGAGATGTATGTGAGGGCACAGTAGATATGGGAGGAACCAAGGATGCCTTTTTCAAATTTCCTCCTACTAATGAGGAACGGTACAAGGAATCACTTGCCAGAGTTAAACGTTATGCTCCGGCAATATCCAAAGTTATACGTTGCCATTGTAAGGAATACCAGTACATACACCGCTCTATGAGAAGCGGTATGCTGGATACTTCCAAACTTGCCGAAGCCGTACAGGGTGTTCCTACCGTATATATCCGACAAGGTGAAGTAAGGACTGACGGTGTAAGTGTGGGCGTGCTTATTGACGAGAGTGGTTCCATGTGCGGTGGTAGAATAGAAGCTGCCCGTGATACTGCCATACTTATCAATGAGGCTTTGGGGGATTCTCCAAAAGTGGAACTGTTCATTTACGGTCATTCGGGTGACAGTCGTTTTGACGGTGCTACCGAACTAATGATTTACCGTGAAAAAACTTTCAAGCCAAGGTATTCCCTGGGTTCTGTTGAGGCAAGATGTGAAAACAGGGATGGTATTGCCATAATTGAAACCGCCCAGCGTATTCGCAAACAGACACAGAATCATGTTTTGCTGTTTGTTCTATCAGACGGTGAACCGAGTGCTTCCCGTTACAGGGGCAGTAAGGCGATAGAACATACAAAGGAATGTGTGGATAAAGTAGAGAAAATGGACTTTACTGTAATTCAGGTCTGTATTAATATGTGCTATGACCCAAAGACAATGTTCAAACATTGGGTTGTGCTTGAGGACATGAGTAATCTCGCTTTCAGCTTAGGGAAAGTAATCAAGAAAGCTACTCTAAGTGCAGCAAAAGTTCATGTTTTATAAACAGCATTTTGGAAACTAAAAATATTTGTTATCTTTGAAACATCAAATCAGAGGTTAAATGATGTTCTAGGAACAGCGTTGGATTTGTGAGATTGCCGATGCTGTTCCACTTGGTTCCATAGCTCAGTTGGATAGAGCAACGCCCTTTGAAAAATTGGAGCATGTATGTGGAAGATTAAGAAAATTATAAGTAAAGGTGATTATTTGTATGCTTTAGTTCCAGACCATCCTAGTGCAACTAAAAATGGTTATGTATTATTACATAGGGTTCTAATGGAAAATCATCTTGGTAGAGTTCTTAATAGTAATGAGATAGTACACCACAAAGACCACAATAAAAAGAACAATAGTATAAGGAATCTTGAAATCCTTGATTGTTCTACTCATAGTAGATTGCATGGTTTAGAAAATGGTATTCTAATGGCACTGTTTAGATGTCCTATTTGTGGGAGAGTATTTGAGAGGGAAAAACGCAATACTCATTTGGTTAAACCCTCTAAATATAATTGTACTTGTTGTAGTTCTAAGTGTAGAGGTAGATTATATGCACAACTACAACATCATGGCGTAACACATACATTGGAGGCTGCTATATCGGTGAATCTCTTAACTGTATATAAGAAATACAGAAAGACAACGCCGAGGAAACTCTCTTATAAGAGGTTCCGTAGAGGCTATACGCAGCCCACCTGCAATGGTGAAAACATAGTCCAGACTACAACATTAGTTCTTCTAATGGTTACAGAAATGTAATGTGGTAAGCTAAGGCGTGGGTCAAGTGTTCGAGCCACTTTGGAATCACCAGACTCTCTGATATTTGTAATTTTCCATTCCGTGTTAGGAGCAGTTCAGAAATGGCTGCTCCTTTCCTTTTAACTTAAATAAAAATGACTAGAGGTGGTATAGGGAGGTTACTCCGTAAAACTATAAAAGGTTCTTCCGATGAGAAACCTTTATCAATTTCTGATAAGATAAATTCTGCCTGTGTAAACGGGGTTACTTCTGCCAGTATATTTTCCGTTTTGGGAATCCGCAGAAAGATTAAGAAACTTCTTGGTATAACAGAAGATTTTAACCGTGATATTTTCTTTATGGAGTTCATGGATTTCTATATGACTGTAATGGCTCCGGATAAACGTGCAGAAGGTGTATTTCACCCGTCACAATTATTGGACGGATGCCCAAGGCTCATGTACTATGACTTATGTAGGCTTCCTCCCAGTGACGTTAGGGTTTCCACCATCACGGGGGAACTTCAAAGAACATTCGATGTGGGTACATGGTATCATGTATATATGCAGGCTATACTTTATAAAATAGGACTTCTCGAACAGGCGGAAGTTCCAGTAGTGAATAAAGACCGTTACATAAATGGTAAGGCTGATGGTGTATTCAAGAAATCGGTATTCGGGGAGAAAGTGGTTTTGGAAATAAAGACCATGAACTCTTTCTTTTACAGAAAAGCGATATTCCGTCCATTTGCCAAACATGAGTTTCAGGCATCCCTGTACGCTAGAGAACTAGGTGCTACTAAAGTTCTGTACCTGTACATAAACAAGGATACTTCCGAAATAAAGGATTTCCTCATGCCCGTAAATGAAACGGAGTTGGAAAAAGCCGATGAAAAGATGAACACTATTATTGACTGTGTGGAAACTAAAACTCCTCCTGCAAGAATTTGTCCGGACGCCCATTGCAAGGCTGCTTTGAGCTGTCCTTATACAACTTATTGTTTTAAACATTAAATCTCACAAATTATGCCAGTAAGAAAACCTAAAGAGGAATCTTCTCCGTTAGAAAGATTCCGTAAAGTATTTGCCGAGGTAGAGGCTCCAAAAGGAGGTTTACCCACAATGCCAGTAACCATAGCGGAAACAAGTTCTACCGAACTGGGTAACATGATTGCCAAATATTCCGCATGGCGTGAATTTACCGAGGATAGACACATGGAAGCCTGTGCTGTTTATGCCCAATGTAAGTCTGAATATGACTTAGCGTGTGATAAGGCGATGCTGTCCGCAGGTGGTGGTACTGTAACCGAAAGAAAAACTTCCGCTAAAGTAACTCCCGAAGTGGAGAAGTTGAATAAGAAACTTCTGGAAGCGGAAATATTCCGTGACCTACTTGCGGGAAAACTCGAATCATTCAGTAATGTGCTGGCAATGCTTAGTAGGGAACTGACACGAAGAGGTGTCGAAAATATGTAGACTTATGCCCCATAATCCTAGTTGTTTCCCTTTGGGAAGCTATATAAAAAGTGTATATTCAGGCAAGGTATATCAGATTACCCAGTTCTACAAAAACGGAATGTGTAATCTTTATCAGCCTTACCTAAATTCTAATGAAAACTGGAACGCCTGCAATAATCCACATTTTGTAAGAGTAGATATTCCAGTGGAAATATTAACCGTTTTAATGTAATGCCTAAAAGAAGTATCGGTAGGAGATTACGACCTAAGAAGGAAGTTATCCGTAAGAATAATGTAGTGGTTAAGAAACCAACGTCAAAGAGCTGTTGGAAGTCATTTGAAAGAGAAGTTGCCAAACATTTCGGTACAAAGAGAGTTCCATTGTCCGGAAGTAATAGCGGTCATAATACTAACAGCGACACGCTTCATCCCAAACTGTACATTGAATGTAAGGTTAGGGGAAAATCCGCTATATGGACTTTGTTCGAGGATACTAGGAACAAGGCTAAAGTGGAGAAAAAAATTCCCATTATCGCTTTGCACCAAAAAGGTGGTAAAGGATACCTGCTTGTTATACGTCCGGAAGATTTACATAAGATTTCAAAAATACAACTTGAATCTGTGGAAGTAGACGAATAATTGTTATATTTGCACTATTCAAAGTCACGCTGGGTAAAATCGTAGTAATTATGGAAGCAATTAATGAAGTACAAGAAAAAGTCACTACCCTAAGATGCAGTTCATCTACTGATGCCAAGAAATTGGCTGGTAGTATTTATTCTACCTACCAAAGCAATCCCGATAATGATATTATAATAAGAGTTATTGGTGCGGGTGCGCTTAACCAAGCTATTAAGGGTGTAATTATAAGCAATAAATTTTTTGCTAAAAAGGGAATATTGATAGGTGTACAGCCGTTTTTTCAGGATGCATCCTTGAATACTACTGCTATTGGACTTAAAATATTCTTTTTAAGTATATAATTTCGCAGGTTTTATTTGGAAGAATAAAAGTTTTTAGTACATTTGCACAAGCGGTTTTTACAGCTAATCGCTTTATAAATGAATACTGCTGGACTTTTAAATTTTCACTATTATGGGAACAACTAGAGGTGGAGGCGGTGGTGGCGCTGCCGGTACTGCTCGTAGAGGCGGTGGCGGTGGACGTAGAACTGCTACTCGTGGTGGCAGTGGACGTAGAACTGCTACTCGTGGTGGACGTAGACGTTAAGCCCTCCAAAAGTATTCACAAAAAGCCTGCTATTTACATAGTGGGCTTTTTTCTATTTTAATAAGATTATGAAAAGAGAAAAAGTAGTTTTGCTGTTTACTGGAGGTTTTGAAAGCCTGTATAATCTGGATAAACTCTCCAAATCGTATGATATTCATTTGTTCTATGTTGACTATGGGCAGGACAATATTGAAAAAGAACTGTCTGCAATAGGTTATTATATTGAAATCTATAAAGATTCCGTCAAGAGTTTCCGCAAAGTAACTTACCCCTTACAGTTTGAGCCTATTCGTGATAAGGATGGTAACGTGCATAATGTGGATATTCCCTGCCGGAATCTTTTGTTTCTTTCTATGGCAGGTAATTATGCTACTGCTATGGGAATAAAGAAAGTGGCATACGGTGCTGTGGATTTGGGAAGTTCATGGTTTGACGGTGGTTATCTTTTCTATGAAGAGGCAAGATATTTGTTTGCCAAGTCTTATAAGATTAAACTTCTTGCTCCGGCAATGAATGTGCCGTTTGTAAAACTGGCTAAGAAATTAAGTACGCTAGATTACTCACATCTTACTTTTTGCCCCGATGGGGAAAACGAAAAACGCAATTGCGGAGTATGTGACAAATGCCAGAAAGTAATAACTTCATTACGTAGGGAAAAATGGAGCGCAGAGTTCTTGAAGAAGGTAATGAGTTGAGTAAAAGAAAAGCCACTCTGTTCTTTTCCGCATCATCCGTAGGTGACTATACCACATTACGGGATTTCGGTATAAAGGACACGTTGGTTTCTTACTTCTACTTGAGAAAGTCACTCAAATTTTACCCACCGCAATTGGAGAAACAACATAAGGAAGGTGGTATATTTATGACGGACTCCGGAGCTTTCTCCTTTATGGGTAAAAAAGTGGAGCATAAAATGACTACCGAAGAATACTGGCTTCCTTATTTGGAGGAATACGTGGCTTGGTTGCATGAAAATAAAAATTTTATATTTGTCGCTGCAAACCTTGACTTGGACATGATTGTAGGTAGGGAAGTTGTTGACCGATGGAATGAAAAATATTTCAAACCGCTCGAAAAGGATATAAACGTAGTATATGTGGTGCATCAGGACGCACAGGGTGACAAGACTGGTCTGTTACGCCTTAAAGAGTATTGCCAGCAACATAACTACGTAGGATGTAACCAGACTATGAAAGACAATGCTGCCGAGATATATCGCATTACAAATGCCTATGGAACAAAAGTACATGGGTTTGCTTGGACCGAAATGAACCTGTTGCAAAGATTCCCTTTCTTTTCCGTGGATTCTGTAACATGGTTGGGAGGTACTCGTTTTGGTACTACTTATAACTATGACGGGAAAAATTTCAGCACCATTGACTACAAACATAAGTACAGAAGAAAGGCTAACCGTATCAAATATGAGGATGCCGGGCTGAGTATGGAAGATATACGTGGTGAAAAGCGTATTCCTATAAATAACATGAACCTGCTAGGGTGGTTGGGATTCCGCAGGGAATTTCTTAAAATCGCTCACTGCAAGCTAAAGAATAAACCTGTTTTGTATTACGATAAAACAAGAAGATAGTATGGCAACTGATACAATTGAAAAAAGAATCGAGGCTGTTCGTGGTACGGAGGATGCTGATTTGTTGAAAAGACATTTGTGTCCTTTCTTTGAAAAAGGGGGTTATCCCGACTGCATGACTTGTAGAAAAACCGAGGATAATCTTCTTGACTGTCGGGAGTATTATCTTAAGCGGATAAAAACTCTCCCTATGGATATATGGTGTGAGGACTTTGACAAGTTTATTGTCAATACCCGTGACAAGGTATCTGTAAATGAGATTATAGGCGTAGGAATGAACTGCAATTCCTGCTACATCTATGACAAGTGTCCTATGTACAGAAAGGATTTTGCCTGTGGTATAGACTGGGGTGACAAGAAACCTGCCACACCTGCCGATATGATGGACTTCCTTATTGACATCCAGTATGAAAGAGTAAGAAGAGGTTCTGTTATTGAAAAGGTTGACGGTGGTGTCGCTGATGCCGGACTTTCCGGAGAGATTGACCGCCTTAATGATTTGATGGCTGCCAAAGCCGAACTGGGAAGAGAACGAATATCGGTAAATATCGAGGCTAAAGGTGCTGCTGGGGGTGCTGCCACTTCTGCCGGCGGTGGTATCTTATCCAAAATATTCGGAGGTGCTCCCAAGGAAATAGAACAACCGTCCACCATATCCATTCCGGCAAAACCGTCCTCACGTGAGGATATAGTTGATGTGGAGGAAATAGTGGAGGAAAAGGAAACCGAAAAAGTTTCACGTAAAAGAAAACGGCAATGAGAAAACCGAAACGCAGACTACATTCTACGAAATATCATAAGAAACCTAGACAGTTATGGAGAACAAACGTACCCAAGAACTCTTCCGCTACTTAGTGGGGAGTTCTATTGAATTTAGAGTTCCCAAAGGTTACGAAAAGCCTTTGAAATCCTTGACCGGAACTAAAAACAAGATTGTAGAAAACACACGTCTGGCTGAACTTGCCGGAGGTGTTATATGTATTTCTCTCTTGGGGGAAATGGCTAACTATTACCGACACCAGACTTACTACCCTATGGTAAGGGGGAATATCACGCTGGGAAGATACTACGAACGTATAAACGACTACTTGGATACTCCTACCGAGGAACGTGCCGAAAGGCTTATAGACCTTTTGCGTAGTGAGAAACCTAAATTACGTGATACGATTGTAAATGCCATAGGATATTTTTGTGGTATCTACAAAAGTAAGAGAGAAATGTTTTCTCCTTACCTTAACCGTTCGGAAAAATTATTTGTCTTATCATTCTAAATATAACCATTATGAAAATAAACTGCATTTATCCCGGCTATATGGGTGAGGTAAACCGATTCGGAATCGGTATGCCCTGTACTTTTATCCGTTTATCAGGATGTAACTTGAGATGTTATAAGTCAACCAAAGGGGTTCTTTGTGATACTCCGGAGGCATTGGAAATGAACAGTGGAACTGAAATGGGACTTGACGAAATACTAGCCACGTGCCATGATATAGGGCATAACATCATTTGCCTTACAGGTGGTGAACCATTGTTGAAGCGCCCAGATATTCCTAAGTTGATTACAGACCTCATTCAAGCTAACTTTCTTATCGTGGTAGAAACTAACGGGTCTGTTTCCCTAGCCAATTATGCTCCTTTCAGAAATTACTATGGTGACATGGGCGGAGAGTACGTAAATCGTATATCTTTTGTGGTTGACTATAAACTAGGCAGTACAGGAGAAACTACAAAAATGCGCTCGGAAAACTGGGTGCTTATGGATGAACACGATTATCTTAAATTTGTCATAGATGATATTTCCGACTATGAACAAATGAAAGAATGGATAGGTGCACACCCGAAATTTAAAGGTAAAATAGCTGCCGGACTTATGTGGGGTTCAAAACTTACTTATGCCGAACTTATGGAAAACCTATCCAAGGATAACCTGTCAAGTTTTGTCATATTGAATATGCAGGCACACAAGATGGGATGTATGTATGATGTGTTCAAGAATCAAATTAATAAAGTATATATTCCAAAAGACTTGTAATTAAGAATATTATTTGTATCTTTGAAACGGAACAGAATTTCGTAGTTGACGTTTCAAAAATGTGTAATATTTAAAAGTTTAACAAAATGGCTAAAATTGAAAACTTAACAATCCTCAATCCGGCAGATAAGACACATTTGTATGCTGTTGCGATTGGTAAGGGTGCTCCGGCTGATGTTAACGATAGATTGGTTACGGACACTCATGTATTTAAAGTAGGTTCACAGTACACTGACTTGACTGGTAAGAAACTCTATATCCGTGTGGATACCAAAAAGGCTGTGGATGATTGGGCTGAAATCGGTGGAGTTGGCGGTTAAAACTTGTTTGTTTGTGCAATAAATGATTGTAATTTAATTGGTTTTTGAAAGAGGAGCTTGAGAAAGTTCCTCTTTTTTTGTGCCTATTCGGATAAATCTATTATATTTGCATCGGTCAAAGCAATAAAGTCATTTTTAAGCCTATGGATGTCCTGCGTAGATTAGTTCGGTTGTATGCACCGTTTATCTGTACTATAACAGCCTACATTCACGGATACAAATTCTTGAATGGTTCGCTGACAGACAGCTTCGTGTATAATTGTTCAATCAATGCAGGATTTTCTGTGATAATGGTTCTTTATGTTATGGCTACGGCAAAACGTATGTGTATTTGGTACAAACTGAACTTGGGATGCCTGCTAGGAATCTGTGCCTGTTCGTTCATCTACAAATACGTACCTATAAGCGAGGTTGTGTACTTCTATGCCGTAACGCTTCTGTCCGGCATAGGAATAATTTTCTTTCTACTCACTCTTATTACTTACAGACTTTTCAAATCGGTATAAGTACAGATATTCACCAGCACAAGGATTACTTCAAGACCATATTGTTTTATATTGGCTAATGAGAATGGTTTGTGGTTCAATTGTGCAATGTACAGAAGTATAATCTCCGTATTCTTATGCAAGCCGAATCTCTCCCTAATATTCCTCAGATGGTTGTCAACAGTGTGGCGTGAGATACATAGCCTGTCAGCAATCTCCTTCTCAGACGAGCCACTGGCTAATAATTTCACTACTCTTAATTCAGCTTCACTGAAATATGATGTATTTACGTCATTGACTGGGTTTTCATATACATTACTTTTGGGGTGTTATTACAAAGGTAACAAATTAGTTAAGAGAAAGGTTTAACTGGAATATAAAATGAATACCATGATTGAAATGTACGACCGCATAATGAGCGTCGTTGAAGAAGTTACAGGAATCTCCAAGGATAAGATTCTAACCTCTAATTGTGAGGAATGTGTGGATGCCCGACACATTCTAGTCTACATACTGGGCAACCGTAGTTTCTCAGATAATAAAATCGCGGAGCTTACAGGACTTACACGTCCGGGTGTATGTATTATACGTAATAACTTTAAATACAGGCGTAAGCGTTATTTTGTGAATCTGAACTATGAGAGAGTTTACGCTAAAGTGTTCGACAGTAAAGAAAAAGTAAAGGGCTAGTAACTTATTCCTTTCCCAAGAGAGAATGTTTAGCGAACTTTGAACCAATTCCTAATGAGAGGAAGATTTCTAAAAATTATCATTAAAAACTTACTATTATGACAGCGGAAGAATTAATGACCATCGCTAACATGGGTAAAGGAACTGACATGAGTTCTTACGAACATTTTATGATGGCTGAGAAATCAGCTAGACGACCATCAGGTGTTGGTATCGCAGGTCTGGCAATTGGTAGTACCGCACTCCTTGCAGCCGTAGGCGCATGGATTTTCGGTGGTGTTTATGCCAACTCACAGAGCAAGGGCAACCAACGTGCTATTGATATTCTGGCTACTACTGCTTTGGCAGAACGTGCTGAGAGAGTTAACCACCAGAATAACCAGACTCCTAACAATCTGGATATTATCCGTATCATCACTAATGCACAAAGTGGAGCAGGCGCAGGAGCAGGTGCTAATGCAAGTGCTTTGGCTCAGGCAGAGGCTTTGGCTTTGTTACTGAACGGTGGTTCCGGAAGAAACGGACAGGTTAATCCTCAACCCGTAGCTTTGTATCAACCGGCTATGCCTTGTTGCTGCAACACTGGATGCGGATGCAATCAGTAAAAACTTCGGGAGTTCTCTAAATAGGGGAACTCCCTTTAACCCGTTTAAACATGATTTGGAGTAACAATAAAGTGAAGTTGGAAATGCTTAAAGGACTGAGAACAAGTAGTAAGATGTCATTGAAGATGTCCTGTCTGGCTATTGCAAACGGTGATTTGAAAAAGGCTACGGAAATGTATGATTTCTTTGCTAAAGATATGCAGTTGCCAGATACCGACCCAGTAGTACCTACTACTTTCCAACAGATAAAGGAAACTGCCGGAACTATTCTCGGATGGTTCAACGAACATCAGGATGATGTTACAAGAACATTCAACTTTATACAATCCATAAGGAAAGGTGAGCCGATTATCAATACTCCGACCACACCTCCCGTGGATATTCCTCCGTTACCTACTGAATAAAATTTAGAATATTATGCAGGCATTTGAAATGAAATTGTTTATCTACGCTGAAACAGAACAGGAAGTAGAAGAATGTAGAAAAGCGGTACACGCATTTATTGAGGAAAATCGCAAAGAAGGGCGTGCAGTTACTGCAAGCAAACTTACCACCGCATTAGGACGATGGAAGTCCAATATGTTTGTAAAGGCAGGAATTATTAATTTCTTAAACAGTTAAAGTTATGGCTAAAGAAGGTTGTGATAAAAATTGCGCTACCTGTGATATAGGTAATAGAGCGTATTGCGCAGTACAGCTAGGTTTGAAGAATCAGGAGCTACTTATGAACATGCAGACTATTGTTTCAGGACTGATTCAGGTTTTAACCCCTATCCTAACACCGGGTAGCGCCCCTATACAATCACCGAATTTGGGCGGTGATGTACCTGCCGAGGAAAAACCCAAGGCGGAAGAAGCCCCAAATAAAAAATAAATCTAATTGAATAAGGATTATGATTAACGTAACACCTATTGCAATTTCGGCTACCTCCCAGCAATATGCGGTGAGCATAACCGAGAACCTTTGCCAATGCTATTGTCTGAATGCAACGGTTCAACCACAGGCTGACGTGAAATTTTCCGTAGCCAGCCAGCAAGTTCTTAACGGAATGACGTATCTTACTATTTTGGCTAAAGGTAGTATTACCTACATGCCTAGAGGTAGTAACCCAAGATGCTGCTGCCGTCCTCTTACGAAAATGTTTACCGAGAGTTTTGATGTTATCTTCGCAGGAGTGATAACCACAGCACCCACATTGACAGTTGGGGAAACTTTGGAATCAGCCGCTAATGTGAAATGTAACGGAAATGTACACGGGTATAACTTGCTTACACCTGTAACTATTGCATTTGCCGCAACCGCATCAGAAGAGGAAACTCCTTCCGTAGCCGTGGCTAATTCTAAGAAATAAGAATGATTGACTTAATCTACATAATGCTAATAGCCGTCCTATTCAACCATTTGGGGCTTGCAGAAATCATAACCTTTCATAGTAAAAAGAACGTGGTTTTGAATTGTTCCAAGTGCCTTACCTTTTGGACGACACTGGGATACTCCCTGTTCATTACCGGGCAGGGGGTTATTCCCAGCCTCTTTTACTCATTCACTTTGGCGTATCTGGCATTATGGGTTGAGCTTCTTCTTAATGTTTTTAACTACTATTACACCAAAAGTTATGGGAAAATATATCAAGCCGAGGACGATACAACAAGTTCCTCCGAAAGTGATAAACTGCCCTAATTGCGGAAAATAAAAACTAGGACGATTATGACTAAAGATGAATTGATGGACAAATTCTGTTCCGTCTTTAATGAGGCTACCACAGCAAATGATGCCGAGGATATTAAAATATCCCTATTGGCGTTTAAAAAGGCTTTCACTGTTCTTGCTGATGTAAATCCGAGAATGGCTAAAGAAGTTCTTGAATGTTATGAGGGTACTCTTAAATACTATAACTTCCTTACTGAAAATGAAGCCGAGGAAATCGTTGCTGCATTTCAGAATCAGGATGGTAGTAAAGGACCCAAATGGCGTGACCCCGATGAGCTGTTTGAAAAGGTTGAGCAACATGATGGTAGGGTTGAATGTGAACCTTACTACAACAAATGGGCATTGTATGTTGCAATGAACAAGGCTGCTTCCGACCAGAACAGTGTTATCTTGAAATGGATTGGCGATGATAAGGACAAATACATTATCGCTTGCTATGACCTTGCTTTGACTGACTTGAAGGACAAAGACCGTCCCTACTGGATTAGAAAATATTTCCATGTAGAAAGTAAATTCTAAAAATTTATTCTAAACGGGTGCTAGGGTGGTTACTGTGAAGTAGTCACCCTATTTTATGGCGTTTTGTAAGATACCTTATTTTTTGTATATTCAACCGTAACTAAAACAAAATGCCATGATAAGTTTAGGAATTATGACTGTCACACAGCTAAGTTTAAATTTTACTGAGGTTATTGAGGAATTTCCCATAGTAGTGCGCAGGAGAATATTTGATGAAATAAAAGTTATCGAAAAGCAGTTTGCAAAGGAGAAACTATGTGGAGAGATTCAAATGAAAACCGACCGTTTCATATCTCCCGAACAGGCTGTTATGTTTCTTACTAAAGCTGCCGGCTGTGAATATACTTATGAAGATGGTCTGTCCTTTAAGGATTTTGCTTCTTGTGAAGTGATATTCTACAATATAGAAAAAATTCCTTTGGGATGCTCGTTCAGTATTCAGAAAACCATTCCGATGAAGAATACCGAGGATGCCTATGTTTTAATCTGTAAACTTACTCCGTATGCTTAGAGAGGGAATGATTGTTACTGTACACCATGATTGCGGAGTGGTTACAGGTCCGTACCGTATTATAGAGGTACAGGGTGACAGTCATACGGAACCGTCTTTTTCTGATGCTGTCGAATTGGGTTCCGATGCTCCAAAGTCCAAGCCTCATTATCATTTGCTATGTAGAAAAGTCGGTGAGAGATACGGTTTCTACCGGCTCATAGGTTATGACGATACATTGCAAGATGTATGGGGTGGCAGTCATTTAGTTATTGAGAATGAATTATCTATTAATCTTATAATGCTATTGATACAATGAATGTAGAAGAAATTGCGTCTTGGGTTCTTTATAACTCAGACCACTATGTTGTGGGTTGTGTAGGTGATGTTCCCAGACGTTCCGGAACTTTTGCAAACGGGCAGTATATTCCCCTTATAAAAGTCAATGATACGTACTATTACGTGAAGTATGTGGAGGGAAATGCAGTAGTGGACTATAATAATCCGTATGAATATGACGAGGGATGAAGTGGGTAAACAACTTGTCAGCCAGTTTACCCGTTTACACACATACGCAAAATTTCTATGTAAAGACCCGGATGTAGCCGAGGAATTATTTCAGGACACCTGTTTAAAGGTACTGGAAAACTATGATAAGTATGAGGACGGTACATTTTTCGGGGCTTGGTCTGCTACTGTAATGAGAAATATTTTCATTAATGATGTTAGATGGAACAGTCGGTATCATTTTGAAAACCTCACTCCTATATCTACCCGTATAGACAATAGTGGCGACCATCTTGTACAAGAGGAAATTCTCGAAACGGTAAGAAAACTTCCGCCTTTTCTGAATGAACCGATTACCATGTACATGAATGGGTTTTCCTACCAAGAAATATCCGACCAGTTATCTATTCCTATGGGTACGGTAAAGAGCCGGATATTCTCTGCACGAAAAATATTGGCCTCTGAACTAGGTGAATACGTATAATCTTTATATATTTGTGAAAATAAAAATTATTATGCTATGGGTGCAGGAGTTGATAACAGAGGGCGAGTAATGCAATGTATGAGCATTGACATCGCCACCAGTGTTTCAGATTCAGTAGTTCAGGCTACTGATTCTATATTAAGAGTATATGCCGAAACTGATGTGCGTCTTTGGAGTTTGGAAAAATCTGATTCCGAGGCTATGGGTGCAGGAGTTGCGATACCTGCCGGCATGGTTGAGTATTTTGGGGCATTACAAGGTGACTTTATTAAAGTAGAAGGTACTGCCGAGATTACTAACGTAAAAACTGTGTAATGGATATACGTAACAAAGAACCTATGTTCATAACACAGGATGGTAAGGAATATGTGGTACGACAGGGAACTGTCGGAGTTGAACGAAAGAGAATCATTTTCTTTTATGACACCACAAGAACCGTTGCCGTAGGATATGCACGGGATTTCTGTCTTGACAGCCCGGATTTATTCTCTGTTAGTAGGGTTATTACCGACAAGGAAGTTTCCTTGAGAGATGTGAAAAAAATCATGGAGAAACACTACAATGAGTTTTCCCCAGATAAATATGCAAACTTGTTGAACGACTTAGACGCTCTTTAATATGTTGGATAAAAATAAGACTGACTATGAACTTGGGATTAAAGTCCATAAGGAACTTATGAATAATGGTGTTGAAACCCCTTTGGAAATAAGTGCTTCCCTTGATACCGATTCCAAGAAAAAAGTAATTGAGGAATCCGTTCATAATATAATGACCTCATTGGGTTTGGATATGGATGATGATTCGCTTTCGGATACTCCGAAAAGAATTGCCCGTATGTATGTGGATGAAATATTTTGGGGGCTTGATTACCATAATTTCCCTAAGATAACCACTATACAGAATAAGATGCATTACAGTAGTATGCTTCTTGAACGACACATCAAGGTTCACTCGACTTGCGAGCATCATTTCATTCCTATGATGGGTGAGGCTTTTATTGCCTATATTCCTAACAATACTGTTATCGGGCTTTCCAAAATCAACCGTATTGTGGAATTTTTCTGTCGTAGACCGCAAGTTCAGGAAAGACTTTGCGAACAAATTTATTATGCTTTGAGTTATATACTTGATACGGACAATGTAGCCGTTCTCATAAAAGCGGAACACACTTGTGTGAAACTGAGAGGAATTGAGGATATAAATTCTGATACTGTTACCTGTCGTTTGGGGGGAGATTTCTTTGAAGGCGAACTGAAACAGGAATTTTACCAAATGATAGCGATTGGATAATTATTAGGTTTAGGTTAATGATTGAAGTAGAACTTCTGACGTTGTTACTCCCCAGCAATCCGGCTGGGGATTTTTGTTTTGAATACAGTGACGAGGGTACACTGGGAACACACTCTGTAATTATCAAAGGTGTGCAAGAGGGTTCCGACTGGTATTTGTCCGTCCGTAGTGAAATTCCGGGTAGACTGTTATGGGGAGTAAACAGGCACAAGTTTACAGGAAACTCCTATAATGCACTGGTTGAGGGCATAAACATAGTCATTCTTGATTTGGTTAAGGCTGGTTTGCCGGAATACCATGTAATGCTTCTTAAAGGTTGCAAGCGTTTTGTAAAATCAAAATAATTTTGTATATTCAAGTAAACCAATTAATACAAATATGGCACATTCAATAGCTTATTTTATACGCCCATTAGAAAGGGGTTTGAGAGGAAGCGCTATGTGGCTTCCTGCTGGTGAAACAGTGCTTCCTGCCGGAGTAGCCGTAAACGCATATAGAAATGACACATATTTCTTTTTTGAGGTTTCCAAACCTGTACACGTAAGAAACTCTCCAAGTTCAACTCCTGTGTATATTGAGCCGGGAACATTGTTTTGCCCGAAATTTGATGTTACACAGTATGGTTACAGAAAGTTCTTGCTTTCCGAATGTCGGCTGCTTACAGCAGATGAGTATAAACAATATAGACGTTTACCATTAGTATGAGTGAAGATAAAGAACACATAACAACTATAAATCCCACCGTTTTCGGAGTGGGTGCTTTTTATGATGTCACTAAAAGTTTCATAGTAAACCAAGGAACATACATAGTGGCTCAATTGGGTTCAAGCAAATATATGTTTGAACTGGCTGACCCTGTTGATGTAAGTAAATCCGGAGCAAAGATGATGTTCGTCTACTATGGGAGTGCAATAGCGATGCCGGATGAAACCGACCCTCTGGAGATTGTTGAAATTCCTAGTTTCCCTGTGGATAAGTGCAGGTTTCCGACTAAGGAAGAATTGGAAATATATAAAAGCGCCCCTACATTATGATTACTGAGTTACTCATAGGAATAATAGCCCTTTTGCTGCTGACAGATTTGCTTATTGTCATATTCTTATGTAAGTACGTGAAGTTGAAAAAGCAAAAGGAAAATGAATACTATACGGACTATCTACATAATAATTTAGTCCTAAGAGTTTTCAAGGCTGAATTTGAATTTCAGGCTGTATCTCCCCTAAGAGTAACCAAGATACTTGACAGGGGGAATCTCAATATGTATTATTTATGGATATTATTTGAAAGATGAATATAAACGAAATTGCCGAGCACGCTTACAAACGTGCGCTTGAACGTGGGAAAATTACCGAGGTGTCTGCTCCTATGAAACGGTATGCAGAGTGTACAAATAGTCTTAAAGATGAATTTTGTGAACTCCTTAAAGCTAATGAGGATGTTTCTTCCGAACATATTTCGGAGTATTCCGAAGTTCAGGAAGAACTGGTTGATATACTTATTGTATGCCTTACGGAGTTACACCGTAGAAATGACAATGTAGAAAGAATAATAATGCGTAAATTAGATTATAATGACAAAAGGATTGATTGAAAAACCATCGGACGCTTCTTCAAAGTTGGTGCAAAAGGCATTGGCTGACCAGCGTTCAGTAATTGAAACGTATCTGTTTGAGTATTGTGAGAAAAACAACATACCGGAATCCGAACTGAGAGGACGGTTGGGTATTGTAAGTTGTACCGAGGACCGTTACATCGGAGTTGTAAACTGCACCGAACCGGACAAAATACTTATAGGGGCGAAAATAGAAAAAACGCTTGAAGGACTCCATGTGTCCGTATTCGGTTCCGAGAACCTTGAAAAAGATTATCCCAAAACTCATTTTACTGTAAAATACTTTATCGTATGATGGAAACTGCTTTGACCGCAAATTACGTAACTGACTGGACTGTTATGAAAGAAGATTCAGTACAGTATGACAAGGAAAACATTCCTTATGTGTATAAGGCTATACTGCACATACAGGCTGAAAAAGGAGTGAAGTATCAGCCCTCCGTTGGAGAAATAAACAGAGTAGCATCTTATATACGAGCGTCACAATGAAAGGTTATTGCACAATCAATTCGGACGCTTCTGTTAATCCTGCTACTGGAGAAGCCGGTTATGCGCTCTGGATTAATTGTGATTTAGTCACTGTAAAAATATGGGCGCCGTTCAAGAATCGCACGTGGGATTCCAATATTGCCGAGATATGGTCTGTAATGAACGGGATACACTGGGTGATGAAAAACAAAATCCCCGTTGAGATTCTTGTTATCAATGTGGATAACAAATGTTGCAGGGATATAGTAAACAGGAAAAAACATACGTATAAAAATGAAGCAATTGAAAGATTGCGTATTGAAATGCAGAGTATTCTTGATAGGAATTTTCCCTCTTATTATGCGAAGAACATACGGGGGCACATGGATATAAAACATCCGAGGTATGCTGTTAACAGATGGTGTGATGAATATGCCCGTAAGGCTAGAATACTGAAAATCTGTGGGAAATCTGTCAATAATAAGACTCCTTAGGTTTGTTTATTTGAATTAATATTGTATATTTGCTCCATATTTAAACAGTAAATATTATGGCTAATATTAATAGAGATACCGTAGAACGTATGAGGGCACTTCTTGCATCATGGACAGTGTTCTACCAACAGACCCATGTATTCCACTGGAATATTGTCGGACCAAGTTTTAATGAATTGCATAAATTGTTAGAGGAGTTGTATAATGAAGCCGTATCAAATTCTGATAGTGTTGCGGAACGAATCAGGCAGTTAGGCTATCCCATCCATCTTACGCTGCCCGAAGCCGCTTCACTTTCAGAAGTTGAAGGCTCACAAGATGCTACTGAACCACGTGCTATGATTGAGGCTACTTTGATAAGTCTTATACAACTTACAAACTTGCAGAACGAAATTTATTCGGACGCAAATGAACAGAACGATTATGTCACTGCGGATTTAATGACACAGCTAAGTAAGTGGAATGAATTGAAAAGCTGGTTCCTTACCGCATGGACTCAAGATAAAATATAGTCTTTTAGTCGGTGTTTATAATTAGCTTTATTTACATTTGCCTTTCCCAAAGCGTTGGGAAGATTAGTTTATTTAGTTTATACACAGAAAGGAGTTGCTTGTGAAAGTGGCTCCTTTCATTTTACTTTGAGTAAAAACCTTACTCAACCACAAATTTGTATTTAAAAGACTCGAATTGATTAGCCCGTTTTGTGCGTGAAAATAAAAATTTCCGCATAAACGGGTTTTTATTTTGGCTGTCAGGTAATTAGGTAGTGGTAATAAGGAGTAATTATAGTAGGGTAGATTATCTAACCAAGCAAATAAGGGGGTAAAACTGCGGTTTTATATGTAACTACATGGGAGAAAATGCGCGGAATCTCCGGAAACCCATTCGCGGGTTAATGTTTTACTATTAATATATCTATATAATACTAATAATAACAATAGATATACTACTTATAAGTACCTTAGACATTATTCAACCACAGCTATATCTAAGCGGGAAAGGTAAAAGACAGCTTTTTGCTGTATAATTAGCGGCAGCAGGGTAGAAAATCGCTGTAATTTGGCTAATTGGCGTGTTATTTTAGTTAGTTACGCTTATATTATAGAATAAGATTGTCCATGTTTTACGGAATTTCCTAGGAAACTACTTATTTTATACAGGAAGATTGTCCATATAGGCGTTTTTATTACTCCAGCATAGGGAAAAACGAGGCTTACTTTGATATAGGTAACTAGATTAATTTAATTACGGGCGTTTTTATTTGGTTATTTTAGATTCTAATTAGCCAGTTAGATTAGGTAATTAACCAGTCAAATAATTCCGCAGATAATTTTTAATTGGCTACTATATATTATATAGAATAACTTTCCGGCGTTTTTGTTTTTCTAATTATATAGACTAACTTTTCCGGCGGTTACTTTTCAGAAAAGAACAGTTACTTTTATCACGGATAGAACATAGATAGGGTTGTTACTTTGAAAGCAATGTGTGTGGCAGATATTTGGATGGAAATAACCAGAGGGATGTGTGGCATTTCACCTATGGTAGCTCGAATAGACAGCCCCCACCCTTAAATGAAGTCGGGTACGGGAAACGGACCGGGTGGTTGACGTAGGTTAGACAGTAGATTTTGGAACCTGTATTTTTTACTTTGATAAAAATAAAAGTAACTGTGTGGCGTGTGGATGATGTATGGATTGTGTGTGGAACGGTGTGAGTGGTGTGGCTTGTGTGAAAATTGCGGGTTTTGTGTGGCATTTGCATATTTGAAAATAAATACTTCGTGTGCGAACGGGTGAGTGTGCGGAGTTTTGACGGGTGTGAAATATTTCGTATATTTACTTTGATGAAAAGAACTAAATAATGATGGTACAATAAAGGTGCAGGGAACTTCGTGGCAATTAATATTAATAACTATAAGGAATATATAATATGATACTTAATATTATTGTCCGGACATTCCTGTCACTGGAAAACGGAATGAATTTAAATTAGAAACATACGATATATGAAAAAGTTTACTTTTAGCTATTACAACCCTTATGAATATCCGGATGATATTACGGCATTCGGAACGTGTAATGAAGTCCTTGCGCCGTCAATAACAGAGGCGTTTGCCCTTGTCATTGACAATGTTCCCATTGAATGTCTGGAAACATTAGAGATAAACGGCATATCTTTCAAAGGCTATGTAGCTTCAACTCCTTTGAGGGATCAGTTAAAGGACCGATTGTTTACCATGTTCGTTAAGGGAGAGCTGCATCTGCTTTCAGACGAATCATTTAATATCATAAGAAACCTATGAATTTCAGATATACGATTTACAACCGTGTTACCGGACTGCATACGGAAAACGAGTGCGAGGCTGTAAACGAAAAGATGTTTGTCATAACATTACTGGAAACGATGGGTCCGGAAGCATGGCAAAATACCAAAGTCATGTATAAGGATAGTACGGGCGAGATGGTTCCGCTTATGAGATGGGTAATGAAATATGATTGTTTTAATCTTGCAAGGGTCAAACTGTTTGAAACTTTCGTTACCGGGCATATCCGGATATTGTCACGTGAGGATTATAATTTGCTTGTCAACCTGTAAAACAGTGCTTGCCAACGTAACCGCACATAATTAACAAATATTAATATAGTTACCTGTAAAACAGTGCTTGCCAACGTAACCGCACATAATTAACAAATATTAATATAGTTACCTTGAAAAAAGTATCTTACTATTTTGTTATTCCGAAAAAAATAACTACTTTTGTATATCGAAATAATAAACGTAGTATTCACCACTAAAAGACAAGAAAGATGAAAAAGAAGTTTAATGCAAGATTAGGACGTATGGTAACTTATAACTTTTACCCAGTAAAAAAATTCGTTATCGAGAAAATCAATCCCAATGGAACACTTGATTTGGCAATAGGTACTTGGAAAATATTACACGTTAAAGTTGAAGATGTTTGTCGCTAAGAATTATTTTAAATGAACCAATTGATTACGACTATGAGAACAAAAGCATTGACAGTGGGCGACTTGATATTTGAAATCCATAAGACAAGCCCTACCATTTCCGTTTACACACTCCGGACACTGAATGAGGAAACACTTTTGAAAATCTACCAGTGGGCATGTACGCCCGACCATTCGGTAAAGATTGTCCGTGACGAGAGAATGTACGACAATAAGGGGAATGTGGTTCCCGATGAAATCGAGGACGAGGAACCGGATGTTCTTGAACCGTATGACATGGAATATCTGAAAGACAAGTCCGAAAGCGGTTTCAAGCTGTCACGCACCGAGGAACATTTCATGATGTGCGTCAGAAAGCTGGAAGATGAGTTGAAACGTCAGAAGGTGAAGTTCGAGTGGTATGGAAGATGGCAGTGCTTCCGCATATACAGGTACGTTTCCGATTCGGAATTTCCCACTTACCGTTACATAGGGTATGATGTTGACAACAAGGATTTCTTCTATGGTACGGAAGACGAGGACATCGAATACGGACGTGACGTTAAGGTTGTGGTGGAAGCCGCCCGTAAATGGCAGACATCGGAAATGGTGTTGAAACAGAAAAGAATAAAAACCAATAAAAAGACAAGAAAATGAAAAAGGAGATTCATTGCACGATAGGTGGTGTGGAGCTGCTACGTGAAGAGGTGGAGATGATGTATTCCCAGAAACTGTACATCGTGGCGTACACAGGCGTGTATCAGATATTGTTCAGTCAGGCGCAGGACCGTTACCACGGTCAGAAGGTTTACAGTGAAAAAGGTTTGTCACGCAGGGGCAGGTTCTACACAATGACAGCCCCACAGGTGAACGAACTCATAGGAAAGGACTTGTTGGACGAAAACGTTTATTGACTATGGATGCTTCATTGTATGCAGTATTGTTCGGAGCGGTGGGCGAAGCCCCCACTCCATATCCGCTTTACCAGATTCAGAAGGTGGCTGATGAGTTCGAGGGTATATTCGGTATCAAGTTTTCCAAGGTTCACGACAAACTTATGAGCGTTGTGTTCAGACTGGTGATAATAGACATATTCGCCTTTGACGACTGGCTGCATGAAAAGTACGGTAACTACGAGGAAGAGGGAAAGTCCATGCGTGACATTGTTACGGAACACTATGGTGAGAAAGGAATGAAAATGATTTTAAACTTAATCGGATAATTATTATGAATACAATTTGTGACTTTATAAGCGGAAGATTCGGGAACAAGGTTCTTATTTCCCCTATCAGAAAATGGTGGATGAGATTTTGGTATGCAGTATTGTTCGTTATAGGTGCTATGCTGCTGGGAATGTTCCTGCAATTTATGACTGCATTGAGCGACTTTATAAACTATGTGGTATGGGGATAGGTACATATACGTTTGAAGTGGACGGTGAAATGATAACGTTTTTCCGCTCCCCGAAAGGAAGCTATTCGGGAAAGTTCAACAGGATGGTGAAACTGGCTAAACTGTTTACCGGACTTGATTCCATGATGGGGCGTATTGCAAAAAGGGGAGAACTTGTAACACTGAACGCCCGGCTGGCGTGTGCGTGCCGGCTGATGCTCCATACGGGCATCCGCATAGGGAACGAATCTTCGGCGGAAGGATATATGACAACCGTAAGCCCCTATGACAAGACACGTGAACCGGAGTTCGTTCAGACCTATGGTCTTACCACCTTGCTTCCGGAACACGTTACACTAAGAGGTGGTAAGGTCTATCTGAACTTCTTGGGGAAACGTTCCGTAAAGAACAGCTTTGTTGTAACCGGCGACCTTGCGACCCATGTGGAGAAAATCAAACTTACCGCACAGCCTCCGGAAACGCTGTTCGAGATAACCGCCTATGAGCTTACCAAGTTTGTCAAGCGTCATATAGGAGCAAATTTCACTCCTAAGGATTTGCGTACCATGAGAGCCAACATCGAAGCGTGGAAATCATTCAGCCGGCATAAGGATGAACTGATGGAGGTTAAAACCAAATCGGCTTTCAATGCTTTAGTGAAACAGGTGTGTACCGATGTTTCCGAGAAACTTAACAATACGGCATCGGTATGCAAGACCAGCTATATCGACCCGTACCTTTGGGATTATATGTATGATGTTGCATTTCCGGAAAAACAATAAATGACATGGAAAGATATTTCTTGCGTTCTGACAAGGACAATTTTTGGTTTGTGCTTATATCCGATAAAGTGGAAAGCTATATGTATAAGTTTACAGTAACCGAAAACGAGCCTCCCAAAATGTACCGTTACGTTGGTAACGAGCCGATTGATTTAAGTACATTTTATGAACTAACCGATATAAACCAATTTTCCGAACTCATTATTACTATATACCAGTTTGTGCACCTGTTTAACGCTGCACTATCAATTAACAAATATTAATATAGTTACCTTGAAAAAAGTATCTTACTATTTTGTTATTCCGAAAAAAATAACTACTTTTGTATATCGAAATAAAACGAACGGTCTATGAAGAAAGTTAGAATTAGCATCAGCATGGTTGACAGGAATACCATGTGTAAGGAAAGTGAAATGAACACCAGCGCAAAGAACGAAACCGCTTTCATAAACAGGTGGAGCAAAAAACTCGGTGTATCTAAAGCCGCTTTTGAACAAGCCTATTATGTTGACGGGTTTGAAACTGACGGAATAACATCTGAGGAACGTAAGATGCTCAATGATTTATTGAAGCGAAAAAATTGTGGAGCCGTTACCTTTTGCGATACACGGCATATCAACTGGCAGTCATTCATTAAACTTTATAGTAGGGAACTTTGATTCCCTGCTTACAATTTACCAAATGGGAATACAAGAAACCGTAGATTTGATTTTCATAGGATTCTGCAAGCCCCAGTTTTATAAACGTTCCGTATGGAACAAGGCTGTAAGGATATTGGAGTTCCTATGTGACAACACCGATGGAGCCGTTTTCAGACATGATTTCGGCAATGGCAAACAGAAGTACGACAGTATCGTACCAAGAACAATGGAACAGGTTACAAAGTGGGCGTACCTGTATAAGAATAACGCTCCGGCAACAATTAAAAAAGTATCAAACATTTAATCTCACAAAATTATGGAAACAAAAAAATTCATCAGCACAGTAAAAGGATTCAGAACAAGATTCGGTAAAACTCCCAATGTGGAACTTGAAAGAAAACAGGTTGAAGGCATCGTTGAAAAAATGGGTGGAAAGATTGAAGTGTTCCAGCTTCTCAAGGCAGAGAATCCCGAACTTCTTGATTACGTCAAAGGTGTTCTTGGTATTGTCAAGGTGAAACCGGCGGAAGAACCTAAACCGTCTGCTCCTGTATCGGAAGCGAAACCCAAGAAAACCAAAAAGTCGGAATCCATTGAAGTGGCTCCATCCGTTAACGGTAAACTGTATGAGATTGACACGATAAAGAAAACCTGCCATAAGGTCATAGGTGATTTCTCCCAATTGGCTGATATTGTCGATACGGACGAAATGAGCCTTACCACTTACCAGCGTTATCTGAAAGACCGTTATTTCGGTGAGGATGTGACAATCAAGAAAGGGAAACTCCATTTCCGTGGATACCGTATTTCATGTACCAAGGAAAACGGGTTTATGATTGAGGACACAACCAAAAAATATAAGGTTGTAGACACACCGTTCGAGGGCATCCCTACTCCGGCTGAATTGGGAGATTTTTTTGAAACTTCAAGAGTTGAACATACATCTGAGGAACTTGCTGCTGCCGTTGAGCGTGGTAAGGAAGCCAAGAAATCCAAGAAGAAAGCTGAAAAGGAAATCGTGGTTGAAGAGGAAGAAGAACCGGACTTTGACCTTTTACGTAAGAAAGTTCTGAGCAAAATCACATGGATACGTAACGGTAAGCTGGCTGACTTTGACCCTATGCTGTTCGCTGATATGATTCCCTTTAGACGCTGGCAGAAAAACGTGAAGGCTCTTTTGACTGACCTTTCAAATCGCAAGATAAGATACAAGTCATTCCTTAACAAACTGGAGGAACTTACACGTGAGGAAACGTTTGAAACTCCCAGTAAGGAACCAAAGTATAAGTTTGTGGGCACTTTGCTTCCGGAGTTCCATAATGTTGAGCGAATTGACGGTGACAAGATAATCGTTGACGGTAAAGCCATTCCGGCTGTTCCTTTCTTGGTTGACTACCTATTACACTATTGTCCGGAAGCAATGTATCAGCTTATGCGGTTTGTCAAAGGTGATATAACCGCTACCCAGTTGTTGAAGAATCCCATTGACGTGGATAAGAAAATCGAGTTCAACAAGAAACTCATTGCGAATACCGTGGAGAACGTGAATATCATAAACTGTCTGTTCTCGGCTGTGGATTTGTATGCTCCCCAAGATATTCTTTGGGAAGGTGTTGAAGTGGGTGACAAGATTCTTATCCTGCTTGACAAATGGTCTAAGAAAGAGATTACCGCTATTGATGAGGAAGGTATATTCTTCGGACGTGAGGTATTATTGAAAAGTGATAAATGGATAAAACTCGAAGATTAAACAATGAGGGGATTCCCACAGTAAGCCTGTCGAGTAATCCCCTGTTCAAAGAGTTCCTAGTGGATATGGCGGTTCTGCCCAAGTTTGATTTCATGCAGAGATACGGCATAGGAACCAACGCATACTGGGAACTCTTCTTTCAATTTGATTTGGACGAACTTGAGGAAGTAGTCAGAAAGTCTTTAAGTTCTTTGTTCACGGAATCGGGATGTATAAGATTGGACTTGTTTCGCTCCGTGTATATGTTGTATTCTGACAGATTAATAACAATCAATTTAATAAAGCTAGGTTATGAAAAAGATTTTTGCTGTTGCTGCCCTGCTAATATTAACGGGCAGTACGTTTGCCCAAACTAAATGGGCTGCCGAGGACATGGGAAAACTCATTCAGGCTCCTATGGATTCTGTCCGTATGTGCCTTAAAGGTGCTTACCATGAGGTGAACCAATTTAAGGATGATGTGTACTACATCTATTCACGTAGGGATAAGAAAAACGTTCCAGTGATTTTCAGATGCGGAGAAGGACGTGATTCCGTTACCCGTGTATGGTCTGTGGAATTTCCATCCCCTGTAAAGAGCAAAGGCTATAAGACCGCTAGTCTACGTGAGGCATTTTGGTTTGAATATTGGAAACAAGAATTAAAGAAGTAATACTATGGCACTGAATAATTACGTTACGGGAAACCGTCCTGTCAAGGGTAAGGAACTTACAGTTGAAGAAGCAAAGAAACTGTTTGTCAATTTCAAGGTAAGTCAATTAAAGAAAAAACAATGATAGCGCTTACTGTTATATTAGTAATCTTGGCTGCTACCCGTAAGAAACCTTTTTGGAGGTTCATCTTTTGGATGCTTGCCGTTTTATCAATTATATTATGATTGAACTGAGAAGTTATAATGTAGAACGTATATGGCATGAAACTGCCATCTGTACCATAGGTAATGAGGTTGGTGTACATAAAGAGATACTGGAGAAAAATGCTCCTGCCATACGGGAGATGGTTTCCCAGATAGAAACCGACAAGGACGGGAACGTTCCGTTCATGTTTTGCAATCACCGAAAGGATGGTGAGTTGTGGACACCTTATTTGCAAATAGTTGAGATGCTAATCCGTCTTGGAAGAAAGATTGGTTGTGTGTCATGGGAAGGTAACTTATATTCAGAAACAATAATTCATATAGATTATGCCAAAGAAAAAAGTAACTGAGGAACTCGAAGAAGTTCAACTGGAAGATGTGAAACTTGCGTTGCGCAATAAGATTAACAAGGAGTATGGAAGTGTACCTGCATTTCTGGAAACCGATTTCGGGAAAAGTCTTGGTGGTATGAAAATTCGTCCATACCTGTATGGTACAGGTTCGGTAAACTACACTATAATCGCTAAACTTTGTACTCATTTTGGTATCGGTTCTTTGACCCGTAAAGTAAAAGTAATACGTAAAACGTACTATTATATTAGTAAACCCTAAAAACGGTCTGTAATCGCTTAAAAACACTGTATTTATTTCCCCCTAAATTTCGTAATACTCACTACTTTAATATAGTGAGTATTATTTTTTATTCCTATATTTGTAGGCGTAGAAGTTGCAACAAAAATTTTGTAATGTATGAAAAAAGAAAAAACAATTAGAACTTATCAGCGTAAAACTAAGTCGGGTAAGATTACTACTGTAAAATCTCACACGGCTAAGTATGACGCTGCTGCGGAAGTAGCCAAAAAGGCTGCACGCAAGAAAGGGGCTGGTGGTGAATTACAGGCTAAGCTTACCAAGATGCCAGACCCTAAACTTGAACTCCAGCAATATCTGGACGAACTGAAAAAGAGCCGTTCCGGAGCTTCTTCGGATACTGCCAAGACTACGAAACCTGCTCCGAAAAAGAAATTGAAGAAACCTGTCGGTGGAGGAATAACCGGACTTGAACCTAGAGAAACCAAGAAAGCTCCTGCCAAGAAGCAAACAAAGCCGGCTCCTAAATCCTCCGGATTATCATCCACTGAATTTAAGGCATGGTATCACGACCCTAAATCTAAAGAGGGGAGAGCCGCTGCCAAAAAGCTAAAGGAACAGGTAGGTGCTGAAAAGTATAAGGAGCTTAACAAGAAAGCCAATGACAGCTACTCTTCCCGTGGGCATATCTCACTGTTTAAAAGTATCGGTTCGGACAGTACCTCTAAGGCTGCTCCTAAGAAACCTTTGAAAAAACCAGTAGGAGGTGGCATAACAGGATTGGAGCCTAATAAGAAAACCACAACAAAGTCTAAAACTCCGAAATTAAAAGATGTTGGACCTCTTTCCACAGGAAAAGTTATGCGGTCTAAAGCTGATATTCCTGCTAAACTTGCTAAAAGCTATGCAACTTTTGAGGACATCCCTTTAAAGCAGGCGTATGATGAACTTATGGTTGCGTCTAAAAAAGATTATAGACGTACTGTTGCTTTTCATAAAGGCCATTACTAGAAGAGAAAAATCCCAGTGTTGGCATTATTAAATAATTTCTATTATCTTTGTAGGTGAGCATCGGTAAAACGGTGTTCACCTATTTTTGTACCCAATCGGAATGAAATGCAGATTGTATCTTCTAATATAATGACAGCAGACTATGATAGGAAGTCGAGGACACTTACAATGATATTTGTAAACCGTCCGAGATGGGAATACCAATATTACAATGTTCCTCTTCCTATATGGACTAGATTTGTAAAGTCTGAAAGCAAGGGAGAATATTTTTCCGCAGTAATCAGAGATGTATATCGTTACAGAAGAATTATAAAGTAGAATTAAAAATCGAATCATTATGGCAACAGTAACTAGAGTATTTGAGTTTGACAGTGCACATCGGGTTATGAACGAGAAGGTGAAATGTTTCAATCTTCACGGACACCGTTTTAAAGTGGAAGCCACTTTTTCCTATATGGACGTAAAGGAAATAGGCTATGCCATAGATTTCAAGGAATTGAAGCGTGTATGTGGTGATTTCATTGACGAGTTTTTAGACCATGCCTGTATTCTTAATCCTATGGATACGGAACTTCTTAAATTGTGCCGTTCCAATAATTGGAAAGTGTATGAAATGGGGCTTGGTATCAAAACGGACATAAACCCGTCTGCCGAAAACATAGCCGGAGAACTGTTTACCGTATTCCGGAAGTTCTTCACTCCCTCGGAACATGGTATTCAGATTGAAAAGATACGTCTTTATGAAACTCCCAATTGTTGGGTGGAGAGTGACAGCTTCATACCCTATTCTAAAGAGTGTAACGTTTTTCTCCAAACATGGCGGAATATGAAAGGTAATATGTCTTATGATATAAGAGAGGAATAATATGCCTGTACGTAGTAAGAAGAAAAAAGAACTAAAGGAACAGGGATACGTGTTCGAGGCTACTGGTAAGAGCGTTTCCGAAATACATACCGAGGAACTGGTAGGTAAAACCGTGGAGTTTGATGCCCACGATGTAACCGCCAAGATTATGGAGTTCGGCAAAGTTCTTACTGGTATTTCCCTGTACTCCTATCAGGAAGATATAGCATACGGAATCATATACTCCGTGATAACTTTTTCGGGTGACGTAAAGACAGTGCTTCTTTCCCGTCAGTCGGGTAAATCCGAGGTTATGGCTTTTGTCATTGATACGCTATGTGTTATTCTTCCGGCATTGGCTTCAATCATTCCCGACTTGGAACAGTTCAAAACCGGATTCCGTGTAGGGCTTTTCGCTCCCCAGTCGGACCAGGTTGTCACTACCTATTCACGTTCAATGACCCGACTGAGGTCTGCAAATGCGGATATGGTTCTTACAGACCCGGATATTGACGTATGGCTAGAAAGTGTGGCACGCCTTGAATTGTCAAACGGTTCTTTTCTTGCCGGACAGGTTGCCAGTAAGCAATCCAAGATTGAATCAAAGACGTATGATTTGGTTATTGTCGAAGAAGCGCAGGATGTTGACGACCTTATTGTCAGCAAATGCTACTCTGAGGATACAAAGATAAATATGCCTTATGGTGACTGGATTACGATTAAGGATGTTGTAAAAAGAAAAACCGAGGTTATGACACCGGAGGGTAAAATAAAACCGTCTGAGTGGCTTAACACAGGGGTACAAGAGGTGTTTCGTATCGAGCTATGCAATGGGAGGCATCTTGATGTAACATCTTTGCATAGAAATCTTGCATTTAGACGAAATTATAATAACCAGAAACCTTTTGAGTGCCTTACCAAAGATTTACGAGTAGGTGATAGACTTGCCGTAAGAGATATACTACCTACATTCGGTCATTATGGAAACTATTCCATGGGAGTTATATTAGGTTTGCTCCTTGGTGATGGATGTTTCACACAGGGAGTACAGTTCTGTGGTTTTAAGGAAGTATGGGATTATGTCGCACCGCATGTAGAGAATATGGAGTGTACAATCAGTATGCGAAAACCGAAGGACAACGGACTTATTGAAGGGGCTTTTGTTAATAAGGAACATTGTAACACCCATAAGGCAAACAAGATTCAATGGTGGTTAAAGGATTTAGGACTGTATGGACTTACAGGGTTTGAAAAGTTCATTCCTAATCTGCCATATTCCAGAGAATTTTTAGAAGGTCTTATTTGTGGACTTTTTGAGGCTGATGGAAGTGTGCAGGCATCGAAAAAAGGAAATATCAGATATGCGTCTATATCGAAACGTTTGGTTGAGGATATCAGTTTCCAGCTACAAAAATTCGGTGTTCATTGTTCTATTAGTGTAAAGGAGCAGGAAAAAGGATTAGGAAAATCTTCTAACCGTTTGTATGAACTTCATATCAGAGATGGACTTTCAGTGGTTCGTTTTGCTGAAACATTCAGACTTATAACTAAGAATGATAAGCTTGATAAGGCATGTAAAATTGCAAAAAGGTTAAATACTAATGCAGGATGCACAAAAGTATTTGATGATGGCAACAGGTATGTGCGTATAAAGTCCATCAAAAGTTTAGGAGCCAAACAAACTTATTGTGTTACTGTTCCTACCAAGGACCATTGGATTATAGCTAATGGAATTGTTTCTGGAAATAGTATCGAACCTATGCTTTCCTCAACCGCGGGTACTCTTATAAAGGTAGGTACAACAGGTATGACCAAGAACCATTTCTACTATGAAATAAAGCATAACCGTGAACTGGACAGGAAGTGCCTTGACCCACGGGTACGGCATCATTACGAATATGATTATAAGAAGATTATCGCCAGCAGACGGGAACAGTATGAAAAGGACGGAAAGAGATTCCATTTGAACTACGAAGCTGACATCTATCGCAAGCGTGAACGTTGGGGTGAGGAATCACAGGCGTTCAAACTTGCCTACGCCCTTATTTGGGATATTGAAAGCGGTATGCTTCTTACGGATAAGGAATTTAATGGAATCATAAACCGCAAGTTGGGATTTCAGGTTCCCAATGTTACCGATTTTGTTGTGGCCGGTTTGGATATCGGTAAATCTCCTGCTGAAACAGTGCTTACCATAGGCAAGTCGTGGAAAGACTTGGATGAACCGTTTAAGAATCCGTATAAGCAGGTATTATGCTGGGCGTGTCTTGGTGGCGCTGATTATGAGGAACAGCATCATATACTTCTTGACTATATAGCCGAATTTAATATCGCCAAAATATACGCGGATTATACTGGTGTGGGAAAACCCGTTGTTGACCGGCTTATGTATGCTTGTGGCGAATACGTGGATATAACTCCATATACTTTCACCGCACAGAGCAAATCAGACATGTGGTATAATTTCATCTCTGATATTAAGACACGCAGACTTATAGTTCCGGCTAATAAGGTAGTGAGAGGAACTTCCGAGTATTCCAAATTCGAGGAACAGATGAAAAACTGTCAGAAGTATTTCAACGGCTCCTTTATGGTGTGCGAAAAAACGGAGGGGTATTTTGACGATATGGTGGACAGTGCGGCACTTATGTGTCTTGCTGCAAATGAGGAAGTGGAGGTTAAGGAAGAAATGGAAGTTTCCGATAACCCCCTGTATGGCGGAATAACTGAAACAATTAACGCAATAAAAAGACATTCATACTAATGGGAATAAATGTAGGAGGTATGGACCCTACTGGTGGTAGCTACAGCGGTTATCCGGGTTCAAAATATTGGAATGTGGACAGTCGTCCACTTAGTGAGGCAACTAACGTTTTACGTAGTTTTGTATTGCAGAACATAGTGCAGGACAATAAATGGGAACTCGACAGAATCACCAAATATTACCTGTACTGGAAGTTCTATGACGGGATGCATTATAAGGACTTCAATGACGGGATGCTTTCCTTTAATTATATAAAGGCGTTTATTGATAAGGTCAATATGTTCTTGCTGGGTAATGAGGCTTTTACTTTCCATGTGAAGAGTTTCTACTCCGACCAGATTGACCGTGAACTGGAAAAGATTGCCGAGGAACTTATGATGTATCATTGGGGCAAGTCAAACAAGTTACAGTTATCCTATGAGATGCTGCAAATGGGTGGTATCACAGGCGACTGTTGGCTTATGTGTGAATGGATGCCGGAAGTTCAGGACAGATATTGCAAGGTTTCCGTTCTTGACAGCCGACAATGTTTTGTGGAATTTGATAACGGCGATTATAATAAGGTGAAATCTTTCTTGGTACGTCAGCCTTTACAATCCGGACCCGACCAGCCTTATAAACTATATGTTATTAAAATGAGTGCGGAAACTATTGAAACTTGGTATCAAGTGGATGTTAACCTTGAGGAAAGTAACGTAGCCAAATACAAACATACCGAGGTTCAAAACAAATACGGGTTCATTCCAGTAGTGCATATAAAGAACAAGCCCAATTCTTCCGGATACTATGGAAAGTCTGATGCCAATGATATTCTCAAGATAAACAAGATTTATAATGAGGTGATGCAACAATTGAAAGCCGTGATTGACTACCATGTTACTCCGACCACGGTAATTACAGGTGCTTCCGCCAAGTCATTGAAAAAAGGCTTAGGTCAGATATGGTCAGGACTTCCTGCCGAAGCCAACGTATTTAATTTAGGATTGGATGTTGATTTGTCCGCTGCCGTTAATTTTGCAAAAGACTTGAAAACCGCAATGCACGAATTGTCAGATGTTCCGGAAAATGCGCTTGGTAAGATTCAGGCTATAAGCAATACTTCTGCCGCGGCATTGCAGATTACCTACCATCCGCTTATACAACAGGCTAACATAAAGGCAATGACTTATGGTGAGGGTATTTCACAGATGAACAATATTATTTTCCGTATTCTTGAGATAGAGGACCCGGATAACAAACGGTTTAAACGGATAAAGAAATTAAGTCCGGATTTCCTTTCCGAAGTGCAGGTTGAACCTGTGTTTGCTTTCGGTTTCCCCAAAGATAAGATGGATGAACTGCAACGTGCACAGATGGAGTTACAGATGAAACTTGGTTCACGTAGGGAAATCATGGAACGTATGGGAAAACAAAACATACCGGATTTGCTTAATGAGATTGATGATGATACTGTGGCGGAGGCAGTTTTACAGGCACGCATAGCTGCACTAAGTTCCGCAGGTGGTGAAGAAGCCCCCAGTACGGGTAATGAGGAAAACGTTGATGAAACTCCGGATGAATTTGGTGAAGAACAAGGCAGTGAAGAGTTCTAGGAATTAATTTAAGTAGGTTTTATTTTGTCAATTTAGAAATAATTCCTACTTTTGAACGCTATCAGTAATAAAATAACAAATTGTTTCATTTTAAAAATCAAATGTTATGGCAGGATTGCAAACATTAGACCCTAAAAATCCCGAAGCATTACATGACATCGGGCAAAATAAGGGTATGCAGGTTGGCGAAAAATTCGTCAATCCGGGTACGCCTAGCGCACCGTTGGTTAGTAGAGAACAAATGACCCAAGCCACAGTAAAGGGCAACGGTAATAATGTTCTGAAAGACAACCTTATTAAGTAGTAGAAATCTAATTGTTACTTTTAATCGTAGAAAAAATGAACGACGAAGAAAGAAGAAACGTAAGCATCCCAGAAAGTGTTACAATTAATGGTATTACTTATGTAGTGAGAGATACCCCCGAATTGCAGAAGTTCATGCAGGCTGTATCTAAAGTTGAGAAAAACAAGTTGTACTCCCAGTTTGAGTCTTTAAAGAATCAACTGGAAGATTTACGTAAGGTACAAGTGGTTCCGGATTCACAAGGTAGTGGTGCTGGAGTCAATGTCAAGGAAATCGTAGAAGCGTTGCGTGGTACATTCGTTACACGTGAAGATTTGGAAACCTCCTTGAAAAATACTGTATCTGAGGTAATCAGCCCTGTTATTCAAAACTCCGAGGAACAGAGAAAGCAAGAATTGGAAGCATATCGGAACTCAATTATTCAGGCGCATATCAATGAGTGTATTCCAGAACTTGTAGAGGGTAATTCCAAGCAGGAATTGGATGCTTCCTTAGAGAAATCTATCCAGTTACGCAGCAAATATCCAAGTCCTAGTTCCGCAGCAGTATTGCACAGTGAGAAACCTGTTGTTGACCCACTTATTGCAGAACAGATGCGGAAAGAGAATGAAGCCCGTGCACAGGCTGCATCACCAACTCCAAGCCCTGTACCGGCTGCTGCTCCTGCACCGACAGTTCCACGCAGAGAAGCGCCAGAAGTTTCAGGTCCTACAAGCGTAAAGAATATGCCAATGTCTGAATTTGCTGCTCGCAGAGAACAGCTTGAGGCAGAACTTCGTGCCACTTATGGAGGTGTAGGTCCTACTCAGTTATAATAAACAGTTTAAATTAACAAGTAAAGATTATGTCAATTCTATTTGTATTAGTGCCAATGTTATTGGCAACATTAGGATTCCTGTTCTTTGGTGATACTACATCGGCTGGAGTAAATGAAGGCGGTTATGTGGCTATTCCACAGGCAGTCCGTGATTTCTATTCTCGTGAGGTTTTGTACAAGGCACAGCCTCGTTTGCGTTTCTTGCAATTCGCCAAAATCAAACGTGACTTACAGGCGGTAAGAGGAAAAGCCATTGTATTCGTTAAATATGATAATCTTGAAGGTGGTGGAGAACTTGAGGAAAATGATGTTCTGACACCGGAAGGAATGAGTACATCGGAAATTGTTGTTCCCGTTAAAGAGCAGGGTAATGCGGTACAAGTTACTGAATACTTGTTACGTACTTCTATGCTTGACGTACTGGGTGACGCTTCCAAACTTCTGGCAAATAACATGGCTAGAGTATTGGATACTCAATTCCGTGATACAGTATTAAAGACTTCAAATGTGGTTTACGGAGGTACAGCCAAGTCATTGGCAGAAATGACTACGACTAGTGCATTCACTACAAAAACAGTTAAGGATGCCGTAGAAATTTTGGCTTCAAATGATTCTCCAAGAATCAATGGCGATTATTATGTTTGTATCGCATCTCCGCACCAGCTCCGTCAATTACGTGACGACCCCGATTGGATTAATGCCAATACCTATATGGGGCGTAGACAGTTGTATATCGGTGAGGTTGGTATGTATGAGGGTGTTATCTTTATTGAAACAACTCAGATGCCCCATTTAAATGCCGGACAAATCAAGACTAAATACGGTAGCGGCGGTTCTATCCAAGAAGGGTATGAAGCTGTATTCTTCGGAGAAAACGCATACGCATGGGGTGTGGCTCTCGATGTTGAATTACGTGATGATGGCGTAGTTGATATGGGACGTAAACATACTCTCGGATGGTATGGTATTTGGGGAACCGGAATCATTGAAGAAAAGAATATTGTCAAAGCTCTCTCTGTATAACAGAGGGGCTTTGCCCATTTAGTAACAATTAAACATTTTACCAATCATGGCAAAAAATAATCCAGAGGAAACAATAGTAGATACCGTACAAGATAACACAGAAGTTACTGTGATTAAGAAGGCTTCAAAAAGTGTCGCATTTTACGCTCTTGAAGAGATTGATTCTTGGATTGGCGGTACTCACTATCAGTTGAAAAAAGATAAGGAACATAAGATTCCCGAAGATGTGGCTGCTATCTTAAATAACAGTCGCAAAGGTTACAGACGCTAATTAATAATCATGGCCCAGTCTAAAGTTACTTTGAATGAAATAATGAAAGCGGTTAGGGAGCTTACCTTTGACCGCTTCATTATTCCTGCTTTCGCTATCAAACAGATAGGGAGCGGGAACTTTATTGAAATTGACCCTAGTTTTGAACCGGAAATTTCTGACCCGAACGTAGAACCAGTCAAGGGAAAGCTAACCTTGTATAAAGTAGCAGAGGGAGAAACAGAAGAATCATCGAAGGAAATTATCGTAGAAATCATTTTCCATGAATACCCTACTATGGAAGATGTAATGGACAAACTTATCGAAGAAGGAATAATCGTAGCATATACTCCGTATTTTAGAGGACAGGAACCGGCTAATTCACTAATCAAAGTAAATAAGGAACTTACAGAGGACTTTACCGCTTTCAGAAGATACTTCTTTTCTGATTCGGAGATTGTGGAAATGATAAGATGGTACTATGCTAAGGTACTTGACATCTGTGACAAGGAAATAAATGACGAACTTATAGGAAAACTGAAACGCCCTAGCGAGAAACACTTGGCTATATGGGTTTCCTATTATTTGGTTGATAAAAGACGTTTGTATGAAAACGCTGCAAACGCTATCGGGCAAACTTTTACTGATGGCTCTGATTATACAGGTTCCGATGGCAACTCATCTCCTACTTCCACCACAGTTCAGATAGGTTCCGTGTTTACTGTTACGGAAGATACTTCCCAAGGGTATTTCTACGAGGACTTCAACCGTGTGGGTTCTGACAATACATGGGGTGACAGGTATTCGTTTTGGTATAAACTCATGCTCTATTTGAGAGGATTGCTTGAGGAAACTTTCAGAGATTATTCCCTACGCAAAGACAATGTGATTCCGGGTTACATACAATTGCAGAGAGAACTTGATTTCCGTGAATACTTTGACAGCTATCCCTTTACTTTATCACCTCTATCAAGAGGTATATTATCAAAAACTCCTTAATATGGAACATAACGTAAAATCTTATCAGCGTCGTTTAAAAAACGGAAAAACAATTACCGTTCGTGCATATACTCGAAAAGGTAAGGATGGTAGAAATAAGAAAGATTCCGCAAGTAAGTCTGCTTCCGGAGATGAACTTATGAAACTTAAAGCCAAATTAAAAAAGTTTGGCGAACTAAACCTTTCGGATGAGGAAAGGATTAAATTGGGTATGCTCCCATATAAAGAAGAACATGAGAAAAAAAGAAATGACTATTACAATACCAAGGCTACCAAAGATGAAATGACTAGATACGCCCGTAAGGTCACTGTGGGTGGTAAGAAATATATCTATAATTTCATGCACGATAAGGTATTTACAAGTGGAGGAAAGAGAATACGTCCGGAAGACCCCATTTTTAAGAAAGTAAAGGATAAGATGTAAAATTCAGTTTGTCGGTTTTGAAAAATGCTAGTAAGTAGGACTAAATTCTTTCAGTATCAGAATATATTTTATAAGAAGTTGCTTAAAACTCCTTATAAAATACAGCTTGAGGTGGTTACTATTCAGAAAGTAGAGCCTACCGAAGAATTTTCTATGGATGCCTTTGTAGGTGACAGTCCGAGAACTTCCAAGTTTTATGAGTTCCAGGCACTATATGAAAAGGAGATTCCAAACCGCACCCGTGAGAAATATGGTCTGCCCAAAGAAGTGAACGGAATTGTTTACTTATCACCTAAACAGCTTGTTCCTAAATTGGGTGACTACCATCTCAATTGGAATAAAACCAAGATTCACTTTGAAGGTCATGTTCAAGTCATTGATAAGATTATTTATTTGGAGGAACTTTACGGTAGCTGCATTGGTTTGCAGATATTCGTTAAGGACGACTTGAAAGGAGGATAAAATGGTACAGGTAAAAACTCATAAGAGAAAAGGACGGAACAAAGTTTCTGTCGTAAGGCGGCACTCCCGTAAGGATAAGGTGTCCGCTTTTCGTGGTGCAAAGGATTTCAGTACGAAACAACGTGATAAACTGGCTTCAAAAGGAGATGCGCTTCCGGATGGTTCCTATCCTATTGCAAGTAAAAGGGATTTGGCTAACGCTATTTCTTCTTATGGCAGGGCTAAAAGTCCGGAGTTGGTAAAACATCATATTATGAAACGTGCCAGAGCATTAGGTGCTACCGATATGCTTCCGGCTAAATGGAAAATGAAAGATGGCAGAAACAAATAAGGACTTGAATCATCCTTGGCCTAAAGTTCCACGCTATCCGGATATTCAGAAGATAGCCCGTGAGGAATCCACTCCGCCACCGGCTTATCGTGAACGTAACGAGATACAGGATGCCCTTAACCAAGTGGGTGGACCACGTGGAAAAACCAAGAGCTGGTATCGTGATATTTATGAATATTACCAAGATAATGAATACTGATTATGGCAAGACTTCCCAGATTACCGAAATCAATGTTTCGTCCTCCACCGGGTTTTAAGAAACCTAAAGTAGAGGACTTTCGTTCTGATATGCAACGTGTAGGTGAGGAAATTGCCGAACAGTTCAAGGAACAGGTCATTGAAAATATTGAAACCAACTATTACGGTTTTGAGCTTGCCCAATCTACCATTGAGAGAAAAGGAAGTGACGTTCCGTGGATTAACTCTCATGAGCTGGTGGATTCAATCTATCGTGAAGGAACTGTTGTTTCTGTGGAGGACACTCCACGTGAGGACAGTAAGTTAACCAATTTGCAGCTTGCCATAGTGCAGGAATATGGTACTAAGGATAGACACATACCCCCAAGACCAATTTTCCGGAATACTTTTCGTGATTTTGAAAGTGACGCCAAAGACAAGATGCTATCTTTTTTTAAAACTGGTAAATTTGACAGTAAACATGGCAGCAGAAGTAACAATAAAGGAACATCGGAGGAAGAATAAGAAAGGTGAGTGGATTACCGTAAAAGGATATACCCGTCGTGTAGGAAAAAAGGGTGTCCGTTCTCCCAAGAAATCTTCCAGCAAGCCGGGCGATGAATTTGTACAGGTGCTTAATGACAAGTTGGGTAAAACCACCGGACCTATTGTTACCGACAAGTTCATCTCCAAGGAAGAACGTGCCAGGATACTTGATATGGAAGCGAAACGCGGGTATAAACGTTTTGCCGACTACGGGGAATCGGGCAGAAATAAGAATAAAAGACCCAAATCTGAGGGGTTGTCTGCTGCTGAAAGAAAACAAGTGCTGGAGAATGACAGGAGAGCAAAGAAAAATGACGCTTTCTCCCGTGCAGAAAATGCCATAGCCCGATTTGTAGTGAAACATGGTGGTAAATATAAAAAGAAACTATAATGGATTTACTTTTTGAAGGAATATTTAAAGTGTTCAATCTGGAGTACATATTTTCCGTTATCATAGGTACGTACTTTCTGATTAAGCTGGTGGATTACCTTAATGGTGCTGCCAAGGTTCCCACATGGTTGAAAAGAGTAATTACTTTCGGAAACGGTGCTGTTATGTTTTTGATATTCAGAATGTACACTGATATACCAGTACAGACTTTGGCTGCAAGTTATTTTGCGGCTGTTTTTGTTTATGATACAGCGATTAAGTTTTTAATCAAGAAGTTCAACATAGGTTATAAAAAATAGTTATGCTTACATCTATCCGACAGACCCACAGCGAATTTTTCCGGCAATTCCATAATCTGAAAATTATGGTAGGCGACAAAAGTATCACCCTGTTGTCTAGGTATGCTAGAAAGTCCAGCTTTGACTACGTGGAGGAACAGGAGAATCAGATTTATCCGTGTATCGCCATAATGGACTATACGCCTGTGCCTAGCAGAGATTGGTTTGTGGATATGAAAACTTATTTTGGCGGAAAGGGTTTCTCTGAATTGATAGGATACCTGTACCGCAGACCAGTACGCATGGAATTTCGTTATGATGTCAGCATTGTATCAAAGAGTTATAACGAGTTTCTAGCCATACAGGATTATTTCAACTCTACATTTGTTAGTCAGACAGGATTTCTGTTCAATAAAAAAGTGGTGGATGGTGATGAAGTGGGTGATGTGGTTCTCTATACCGTAAGACCTACTGATATTCCACGTACTGACGGAGTGTATGAGATGAACTATGAGTTTACATTGAAACCGTGGATTTATGCTGTCAAACCTAAAGAAGTGGAACTTGTACAAGCTATTATCCTGCGGAGTAAGATGTTTGAGGAGGAAAATATCAAAAAATGAATATAACGAGTTTGTTTTAAACAATCCGGATATTTTTATCTTTTAGGAATTTGTTGTATAGAAATAATGTAGTATATTTGGAAATAAAAGTAACTATTATGGGAAAAAAGGATACTAACGAGGTTCAGTCGGTACAGGAGAAAAAGAACAAAACGGTTCATAACCGTGGAAATTTTCGTATTGAACTATCACATAATGGAAAAATCTATGTGTTTCTTCCGGGTAAAACCACGATTGTGCCCAAAGATATGGTAATTCCCACGGACTTTAATAATCTCCATATAGAACAATGAATAAGATTATCGACAGTTTGGAAGTAATGTGTGAGAAAGATAATCCGCAGGATAGAAAACTTCTCTTACTCGCCCATTTGGTACAGGATTCCGTAAAGGGTCTTGCCGAGCGTCAGCAGGAGTTACAGGGAAGTCTTTCTGAAACAAACAGGAAACTTGACAGTGTGCTTGAGGCTATAACCAAGTATAAAAAAGATATGGACAATTGTCCTGTGTATGGTAACAGGGAACTATTTGATAGGGTTAAATTCCTTATCAAGAATCCAAGATTATCACTGTTTCTTTTCTTAGGCATTATTTCCTTACTGTCGGGATTATTCGGTTCAAGTGTTATCAGCATATTAAAACTAGTGTTTGGAGTATGATAATGAAAAAGAACATTACGATTATTTTAGACCCTGCTCATGGTGAGGATGTTCCGGGTAAGCGCTCTCCCGATGGTGTGCATAGGGAATACCGATGGAGCCGTGACAGAGTTAGGGAACTGAAAGTAATATTGGAGGCAATGGGATATGAAGTTTACAAGACTACTGATTCTGAAAATGAACCGGGTCTTTCCAAGCGGAAAAATTTCGCTTCCAGTCTGAAATCTGACAAGCCCAAACTGTTGTTATCCTTGCATAATAATGCGGCTGGAAACGGTTCTCAATGGATGAACGCACGTGGAATCGCTGTATATACAAGCAAGGGTGTTACCAAATCTGACGTATGCGCTGACTTTATTATCGAGAAGTTCAAAAAAGACTTCCCCGAATTTAAAGTCAGAATGTACAAGCCTACCAATCTTGAAAAGGATTTCGAGGAAAATTTTACCGTTCTTATGGGGAACGGCTATATGGGTGTATTAATTGAATGGTTGTTTCAGGACAATAAAGAGGATGTTAAGGAACTTCAATCCCACCGTACTAACAAAAGGTTTGAAGATTCACTCGTAGAAGCTATCGAATCAATAAACGACTATTTCGGAAAAGATGAAAAATAAGAAAGTTGTGATATTATTTTTGGCTGCATTGGCTGTTTGTGCATTTATATTTATTATATTTGTGCCAAAGAGTAGCGTTACCTCCAGTTCTCCACAGATAACCTATGAGGAATACTTGGAGAAAATAAAGGTTTTGAATGATACTATTCAAGAGCTTAAAGGTGATGTAGCTAAATTCGAGGCTGAAATGGTTCTCTTGAAAGGGCAACGTGAAGTCTTGGAGCAACAAATCGAAATAATCTTGAAGGAATATGAGAAAAAGGATTCTGCTATTGCTAATGGTGATTGGGAGTACAATATTAGGTTTCTCTCAGACTACTTATCCGAGATTGATTCATCTCGGACCCGACACACTACTGGCAATAACCCGACAGCAACTCATTGATATTAATCGTACAATAAATAAGGCTATCCATTTGGAGGAAACTAACAAAATTCTCCAGATGGATTTAGCTATTTCTGATTCCCTCTCTTATTTTCAGAACAGTATTATTGAAAAACAGGATTCTATTATAGCCATTACTGATAAAAAGTACATGGAAACCACCGCTTTATCGGATGATTTACAGAAACAAATCATTAATAACAAAAAACGGTACAGGAGAAACCTGTATAAAGTGGGAGTTGGTGCAACACTTTTGGGAGTTGTCCTAGGAGTGATTTTTAAATAGATAATTAATTTTAAAAACAAGAAAAATGGCAAACGTAGGTTTAACAATTACCGAGGGTGTAAACAATGGTGTTTCCCCTTTTAGAGATGCTTCCAAGAGAAACATTGGTCTTGCCGGACAATTTAATCGTGGTGGTGCTTTCAAGGCTACCAAGATTACATCTATGGAAGATTTCAATGTGATTTTCGGAGGACAGAATGATGCTTTTTATGGACCTCGTATTGTTAAGAGTATCTTTGATGAAGCAGGGGATGCACCTGTTACCCTTTACCTTGCCAGAATGGTGGCTGTGACCGCAAAGGCTGCTACGGCTACTGTGAATTTGGATTCGGGTTCTTCGGTAACTATGGTGGTTAATGCTGCCTATAAAGGTACTCCAGACCCCGGAGCATGGGCTAACGGAATCACTGTTACCCTGTATTCCTACGGGTCACTGGTAAGAGATATGTTCTCTCTTATCGTACAATACAAGACCAATACTCCCGAACAGTACAATTACGGAACACTGGCTGAAATTCAGGATGCAGTAAACAAAGTGAGCAAATATGTTACTGTTACTTTCAACGGTGAAATTGAAAAAATGAAGTTCAAGGATGTAACCGGCACTGTAACCGCCAATACTTCAAGCAATGAAGTTACAGGTTCGGGAACCACATTCACTTCATTGAAAGCCGGAAACGTTCTGTATGATACCAATGGAAAACTTGTGGGTACTATCTCGGCAATATCCTCAGCGACAAAACTGACACTTACCAGCCGTGCCATTACCGCTGTGGAAGGTGCTGCTGTAAAGGTGCGTGAGGATAAGACATTTGTTGCCAAACTTGCAAACGGTGTTGACGGTGAAATCACGGAGAACGATTACAAGCCGGGAGGTACTACGGACAGTCCTACGGGTCTTGCTGCGTTTGACGGATTCGATGTTCAGATTATCGGAGTAACTGAATACCACTCACTTTCTATGGCTAAAGTTCTTCATGCTTATTGTAAGGAGCAGAAAAACGCCATAGGTATCTGTAATTTGCCGTTAAATGCCGATGAAGGTACTGCCGAATTGTACGCTATGGAGTTCCAGACTTCGGGCATCAGTTACTTGTGTAGCTATATGGGATGGTGTACGGTTCCGGATGATAGCGGAAACCCTGTTATGATTCCTGTAATGGGTCCTGTATTGGGTGCAGGATTTATCCGTACTCCTTATTTGCAGGGTGACTTTATCCATATTCCACCGGCAGGAATTGACTCCCTGTTCAACAATGTTATGGAGATGATTCCGCAAAGACTGTCACAGACGGTTATTAATAAGCTGGTTCAACAGTTCTCATGTAACATTATCCAGTACGTTGAGAATACAGGGTATTACATTGGAAGTTCCCGTACTTATTCTACCAATGATTTGTACAAGAGTATTCATGTGAGATTGCAGACTTCCTACTATGTACGTTCACTTAATTCCAAGATGCGTTTCTTGGAACAGAAACCGAATACTCCCGAACTTAAACGTGAGGCTCTTGTGGAAGCCAGAAACTTCTTCAAGACCGAATATGATAACGGTGCTTTGGAAAGAAGCGTTGATTTTGACACTGCATACCAAGGTATCTGTGACAAGAGCAACAATCCCAATACTCAGGACAGAAAATTGCTTAACATTGATATTTTGTGGATTCCTACCGAATGTACGGAAAGTGTCCATATCTCATTGTTAAGAAATGACAGTGTATTAACAACAACGGAAACGGAGGAATAATATGAAACCACAGAAACCACAAGATGTATATGTAGCCAACGGGTGGTACTTGAACATTCCTGTTCCCGGCATTATGAGTGATGCTATCTTTGAAACTTTGGAAGGTATGCAGAAACAGTCGGGTACGGTAGAAACCGTGGATGCAGGAACAAACCGTAAATACAAGTTCTCCACACAGTTGACAGATTACGGAGAAATGACGCTTACCCGTTCATACCAAGGTAACGTTACTGACCGTGCTTTGGAAATACTGGTAAACCAGATGATTGAAAACGGACTTAAATTGCCTGTTCAGGCTGTCAAGATGCACAACGGAAAGGAAGTGTTCACTATCGTATTCGAGGGGTTCAGATTCCTGTCCGCAAATTATCCTACATTCGATATTTCCAGCGAAGAGAAATTCACAGTTTCCTACGGAGCTACCTGTGATGGCTGGGATATTATTCCAGTAGGTGCGTAAATAGTAACTAACTTAAAAACACTAATCGTAATATGGAAAATTTATTCTTTGAACTGCCCGTAGGATTAAGAATCAACGGTGAGATTCATACAAACGTAGAACTGTTATCGACTAATGGTGTTGCTGAAAAGATATTTTTGAAAAGATTATCTGAAAAACCCTATACTTGGCAGGGGAATGTCGTTTCCGCAGCCGTAAAAAGTATAGGGAACATTCAGATTGGAGCCGAAGTACGCAAGAAGTATCTTGAAGAAGGCTCTGTTACTATTCCGAGTGCCGTTAGAAAGTTACCCATGTCCGAAATCAATACCCTTATGGTTGAGATTCACAGAAGGGTGTGGGTATCTTTCTTTCCAAAACAGGAAATAATCTGCAAGTATTGCGGAAAACGTCTGCTTGCGGATATTGATTTGGACAAAATTGATTATCTGCCGGAAGTGAAGGAAAGAATGGAAACCATGACCAACTACGATGAGATTCCAGTTAAATTGAAACGGGGTTTCCGTCCTCCCGTACTGCCGAAGATTACAACAAGAGAAGAGTATGCAGGCATAACCGAGCGTACATACAACCGCTTCGTGTTCAGACCTCCATTGCTTGAAGATGCCATAAACCACGAGAAATATTTTACTGATAGCATAGGTTTTTGGCGGCGTATAGCAATGAGTTGTCTTGAAAGAATCGAGTGTGTGGACAAAAAGGGAAAAGTAACTGACGTGCTCCCCTCTGAATTTCATACCTACTACGGACTCAAGATGTTCAACGAGTATCTGGATGGTATTGACTTGAGAACTATCCGAAATGAATTGATGGAATATCTTCCTACTCTACCTTTTGCCTATTACGAGCCTTGCGGTTGCTCGGAAGCCCGTGAGATTCCTATGGTAATGGACGTGAGCAATTTTTTCTCGGAATGACGTTTTCTCCGTCTGATTATCACTTTTGGCATAAAGAGTACCCCCAGTTTACCCAATGGGCTATGCAAAAGGGTGCTCTTTTTTTACCTAGAGAAACTGCGGAGGAACAGGATAATCAGTACGATTTAACGTCAAAGGCATATATTCTTATGAAACGTCTGGGTCAGGACTATTCCCGTATAATGTGTATGGATTCTGAGGAAAGGGATAAAATATTCCGCATGGAAATGGACCTTATCAGAAAGGAACAAAAACAAAATGAAGAAAAATAGTTATGGCAATACCTAGAGCAACATCGGGCAACAATTCCCAATTCACGTATGATTTCGGAATTACCATAGCCCAAAGTACAGTAAACAAATTGGTGAGATTGACTGGTGCTACGCTTACGCTGGCATCAGCCTATTATGCTTTAAGGACTAATGCCGAGAAGTACGTTGACACATTACGGGAAAATTCCCTCCGCTTCGGTGGCATCCTCTCCACCATGAAAGCTATGGAGGCGGCTCAGAACAGACTTATAAAAGGACAGTCGTTCTTCTCCGTTGACGACCAGCTACGAGGCATGAACTCTCTTATGGCTGTGGGAGTGAAAGTAGGGGAGAACTTCGAGTTTATAAACAAGGCGGCTCATGCTACGGGAAAATCCTATGCACAGTTCGCAAACGCCATATCACAGGGAATACAGGGAAATATGCAGGCTCTAGTTGATATGGGTCTAATGACACAAAGGTCAACAAGGTATTTTGAAAAATATCGTGCCAACACTATACAGCGCCAACAGGCAGTGCTTAATTTCGTAAAGCAACATAAGGGATTGCAGGAACTAATCAAAAACGACTTTCTCACAATACAAGACCAAATGAAAAGGTTAAATGCCAATATGAAGGGATTCCTCACGGGTATTGTGGGAAAACCGAATGACCCTAACAGTCTTTACGGGCAAACTGTGGGCGCTCTTAAATCCGTGGCTGATGCTTTCGCACGAAATTACCAAAGTATCGTACAGTACGGAAAAGGTGTGGGCATAGTTCTCGGCTGGGTTGTCCGGCAAATCGGTCATATAATGGTATGGTTGGGCAGACAGGCTAAACAGGCGGTTAACTTTATTTTCGGTACAAGTGAAACCTTTGTCGAAAGAATGAGGACACTTGTAGTCGTATTGGAGTTTTGGAAACTACGGGTTGTTTCATTTTTCAAAACATACAAGGAGGAAATAAAGACAGTTCTTAAATTGCTTATCGCATATCAGGCTTTGAAGAGTGTGTTTGTCATAAGCAATGCTGCCATTGCTTCCGTAAAGGCTTTCCGTGCCGCACTGATGGCGATTCCGTTATTTGGTGGAAAACGTGGGGTTACTCTTACCTTGGGTAAATACCTTACAACATTTTGGAGCAGATTGAAACTTATCTCCCGTATTGTTACACAGACAGGATTCAAAGCAGCCCTTGACACGTTACTCAGCATAATGAAAATAACCGCCACAGGAAAATTCGTAGGCGGTATAGGACGTTCGCTTCTCTTTGTCGTTTCGATATTGAGAAATCTCCCGGCTATAATAACAGCCGTATGGACTGCCCTAAATGCAACCAATCCCGTAGGCTGGATAATACTGGCTACAACCGCATTTACGGTTCTGTACGCAAAATGTGAGAAATTCAGGAATTTCATAAACCGTATTTTCTCCGGAATAAAGGAATCCATACAGATTGTTTGGAACTCCTTTGTATGGTTGTTTACCCAAGTAAGAATCGGGTGGCAAGGATTGAAAGACGGTTTTATCAATTATGTCATAGACCCTGTTTCCGAAGCGGTGAAAGGTCTTATCCCCAATATAAACGCCATGTGGGATGCATTTAAGAACAACTCTGTTGTAAAGTGGATGAGGGAAAACATCATAAACCCTATCGGTAAGATAAACAAGTTTATCATGCCTATGGTAAAATGGGCGGCAGGAACTCTTAACCCTGCTATCGGTGCGGTGGATTTTTTCAGAAACACTGATTTTCTACGGAACACTAACAGGGATATTGCTGATGCTGCCCGTGATTTGGCAAACAAGCATGGTTTTGGTGACTATACTTGGGGTGGAAATTCTGTAACTCCTACGGATTCAGTACCTACACCTAACCCGATTATTTCAGGAACTCCACCTGTAAGTCAGAACACTACTGAAAACCAGAGTGTAGTATTGGGAAATGGGGCGGTACAGATTATTGTCCAAAAAGGGGAGAATATTGATGAAAGACGCCTTGCACAGGAGATAAGGCGTGTTCTTAGTGATATTCAACGTGATAACAGAATAAGAGGAGGTGTATAATGCCGGAAATATTTTCATCTACAATGTTCAGACCGTTCTACTCGCTTTTCCGTAGTGGAACGTCAAATGCTTTTTCGGGTGATGCCGGAAGAAACCACAGAGGTTACACGCTTACACGTGGGATAATAATCAGTTCCGAGGATTTGAAAAAAAGCCTGTGGGAAAAGGGTTATTTCTTCCAGTTCAACCCACAGACCATATCCGACAATAAGTCTACCGAATATGAGGTACGTCCTTATGCCGGATTACCGTACAATGATTATAACTGGAGCAATGGGGGTGAACGGATAATAAGTTTCCAATTGTTTTTGGATGATACTCCGCAAAGCCATATTGCCACTTTCCGTCCGGATGTTCTTGCCGACCAGATTGACGGAACCAGTACCAATAAGAACGCTTTCCAGTGGACCAGTTCGGGAGCGTATTCCCGTACACGTGCGCATGAGAGAGGGGTGCTTGACAAAGTGGAACTGTTACAGTCTTTCCTCTATCCAGCACCAGTGGATAATGAGGAAACCCCCAAATTCGCACAGGGAGGAGTTGTTTCAATGAACCAGTTCAGACCACCGGCTACGCTTGTGTTCGCACTGGGTCCGATATACTTGGAAGGTGTTTTGAAAAGCGCTCCTGTAAATTACACATTGTTCGATTCGGACCTTACGCCCATAAGGGCAACGGTGGATGTGGAAATAGGAGTGTTTGAGTACCAGAGTTTAACACATATAATGATACCCGAAAAATGATAAGCCCTAATTTTTATAATACTAAGAACCTTGTTTCCCAGTTTTTGGGGGGCAAGGTTTTGCATTATCCCGTAAAGGATAAAAGCATAACTTATGAGTGGTACAACTACGTTATAAAGGCTCACGAAAATCTGTACACGATAGCCGCAAGGATTTTCGGTGACGGTCTTGAATATATGTGGACGTACATTGCGGATAACAACCCACCACGTATGCCCGATGATTGGAAAACGGGTGATATTATCCGGCTTCCCAGAGTGATAATAAGAGATAGTGATATTCTAACAACAAAATACAGCAATGTTCCAACCGATACAACCTCAGTTTAAGATTCGTCTTTACCCACGTGACAGCCGTCCGCAAGGTAATGACAAGTTCTCTTCCAAGGGATTGAGATACAATGCCGATAAATTCGCTTCCTATATGGACATAGAGGAATGTGTCGCATATCCTGTGGTATATGAGGAAACTGCGGATTTGATTAACAAGCTGACGTTTACAGTTGACAAGCACGCGGATGTCCTTATTTACCGTATGTTCCTAGGAATGTGGATTGTCCTTTTCGGTGGTTACTACGATGGTGACGGTAAAGGAGTGCGGAAAGTTTTCTCCGGCACTGTCACACGTATATACCTTGACTGTCCGGATAACGGTAAAATACGTTTCCGGGTAGAATGTATGGGGTACTCGTTTAACCAGATGGGAAAGGACACCTACAATAATTTCACTTATCCCGACCCTAATAGCAAACGTCCTTTTGCCAAAGGAAGAACAACCATAACGTTGGAAAACCTTATACTCGGAATAGTGGAAGAGTGTGGTATGGTAGTGGGCGAAATATCGCTGCCCTCTGCAAAAGCAGGGGAAACATTCACTTCCACACATATTAGGTATCAAAAAAATATCTCCGATTGGAAATTCTTGTTATCTTTGGCAAAGTCCTATGGATGCACAATATGGACGGAGGTTCGTGACGGTACGGAATACTTCTATTTCGTGGATATAAACAGGGCTGCGAATATGATTAATGATGAGATTTCATTTGTATATCCTTTGCAGGGTGACAAATTGAAAGTGGAAAATGTCAACGCTTCCGAAGTACAGAGATTTTCCGACACAAGGTGGAACCGTCCACGTATAATGAGAAGCGTTTCCGTTACCGAGGATATAGACCAAGCCAATGCTGTGGTTCGTTCATCCTATGACGTGGATATGGAAACGGGTGACGTTAAAATGCAGGTAAGTGAAATCGGTGAGGAAAACGGCAGAAAAGTTATCTATATGTATGAACTTGATGAAGCCAAGGTTGAATACATAAACCGTACCAATCCCGAACTGGCTGACAAGATACATAATTCGGGAATAACCGATATGAAGTGGAGCAGTGGCGTTCCCATTAAACAGGAATCACCCGAATATGCACGTTACTATTACAAGCAGACCAAGATTGTGGATGCGGAAACCGCTGTTTTTGACCGTGCGTTTTTCGGAATAACCGTGGAAGCTACGGTTAATCAGGATTTGGATATACGCTCCCAAAGGTCTTATCCGATACGCGGAATACTACGGTATGACACAACAAACCATACCAGCCGTTATTTTTTAAGAGCCTTGCGCCATGTGTGGGATTCCAATGGAACCAGTACCGAATTAGAATTTATACGATGATTGAATTTTACAGACTTACAGGAAAAAGTGACGGGGATAGAATACAGGTAAAAGCCCGTACAGGTGAGGAAATGTACGCACCCATGATTAATGTGGGTACGTCCACTTCCGTACCTACACAGAAATGGCTGTTGGAGAACAAGGACAATTTCATTGCCCTAGTTTCTTATGAGCGGGATTCGTTTTCCCGTCCTCTTATTATAGGATTCTATCCCGTCAAAGGTGCAAAATCTTCCGATTTCGATTTGATGCTCAAGGTTATGAACCTGTTTGATAATCTCCTTGAGCATCTGTTACAGGCAAAGACCAATACGATGATGGGTCCGCAGATGTTCTTCCCGGATACCATACAGAAAATACAGGAAACGAAAGTGAAGCTGGAGGAACTTAAACAAGAACGCTTAGAGATAAACAAATAATGGAAACTGTTGCACTGTTATATGAAGATTACCAGAAGGAACTTGCAGAGGATTTCAAGAACACCTTTTTAAAGCGTGCTTCCGATACCGATTCAAGCAGGTCTAATGATACGGTCATTGACGAAGTTACAGATATGCTGTCAACCAACATAGCCGTATATACGGAAAAACTTCTCCAGCGATGGGGATTCTCTTCCGGCGGTGAAGGTGGTGGCGGTGGTGATGTTACCGTAACTCTTGATGATTTGTTGAAAAAATACCTTTCGGATAACTACGTCACAATAAAGGGCGACCAAGAAGTTTTCGGTGAAAAGGACTTCCGTAAGGGAATACGTATTGCAGGAAGAAGATTATACTGGGATGAAGGTAATGACGCACTTGTAATTGAAGGTGCTGCATATACTACCCGATGGTTGTCCGCTAAAGGAGTGTCACCGGGTGGTGGAGGTGCAGGAAGTGGGGGTGCTGCTGCCATGTACCAATTGATAGATGTAAGCCCTAATGATACCAAGGATGCCGTACTCGGTGCAGAAAAGGATTATGTACTTACATTTGACGGGAGTTTCTGGAGAGGTATGCCCAATAAGGGAGGTCTTTCCAGCAAACTTTTTACTGCCCTTGACAAAGAGGGGAACGAAGTGAATCCGGATGATGAAAATGCGGAAATATATGCCATACGTGCCAATTATGCGTTATGGTCTGTGGACTGGATTTCCGCAAAGGGAAAATCTTCCGGCGGAAGTGGCGGAGGTGGTGGTCTTATCAACCTCGTCTACGGATTTGAATCACTGGGAGGAACGTTTGACAACAACGACAATTCGGCTACTTTCAACGCTTTCACCATAAATGAGATTTGGAAACTTGCAAGTTCGGGGCTTACCAATGTAACGGTTACAGGTTCGGGTAATGCGGTAACGGATGTCATAAAAGGTTCTGATGGACGTTCTCTTACATTCACCAAAGGGAGCACATTTGCCACTAAATCGGAATTTGATGCACTGAATACCAAGTTTAACGACTTTCTTACCGGAAGTGATGCGGATGATATTATAAACAAGTGGTCTGAGCTTGAAGTTTTCCTGCAAGGCATGAAGGAAAGTGATAATCTTGCGGTCATATTGCAGAGTAAAATGGACAAAACAGCGTTCAGCAAACTTTTCACTGCACTGGATGCTTCGGGTAATGAGGTTGACCCGTCTGACGATACAAAGACAATTGCGTCCATACGGGCTAATTTCGGTTTTTGGGGTGTCGATTACATATCTGCTAAAGGAGTGTCAAAGGGAAGCGGTGGTACAGGAGGGGCTTCCACATTATACCAACTGGTTGACGTTTTGGCTAATGACACTGAGGACGGTGTTGAAGGTGCTGCTGCCGGAAAGGCACTGGTATTTGACGGAACTCATTGGAGAGCGGGAGATGCTGGTCTTAATGAGAGCCAGCTCTATTCATACCTTACAGCTAATAAGTATCTTACACAAAGTGCTGCTGATAGCAGATACGTAACATCCTCACGGAAAGTCATTGCCGGAACTGGTTTGTCCGGCGGTGGTGCTCTTACTTCCGATGTAACCTTATCACTGGGTACTTCGGGAGTTGTTGCAGGTACGTACACCAAGGTTATGGTAGATGCTTACGGAAGAGTTACTTCGGGAACAAACCTTTCCGCTACGGATATACCTAACCTTGACTGGTCTAAGATAACTACTGGGAAACCTACTACTCTTGCCGGCTATGGTATTACGGATGCATATACTAAAACCGAAGCTGACGGGAAATATGTAACTATTGCTACAGCTCAAACTGTAAGTGGGGCGAAAACTTTTTCCGCAACCATGAAAACTTCAAGCGTTCTTCCAAGTACAGACGCAAATTCTGCTTTGGGAGGAACCGCTAACAGATGGAGTAATGTGTATTCTGTAAATGGTGTGTTTTCACAAAATGTTACGGCTAAACTCCTTTCGGCTTCCGAATCATTGCAGATTGGAGATGCCTATCTGAAATGGGATGCAGCGAACAATGCCGTGTACGTGATTAAAAAAGACGGTACAACTCCTGTGGGATTTTACTCTACTGATTGGCTGTCCGCTAAAGGAGTGTCTATATCCGGAGCACAGACCGGAACTCTTGATAGCCTTAATGACGTGGAAATAACGGACCCTGTAAACGGACAGGCATTGAAATACGACGCTGCGTCAAAAAAATGGGTTAACGGAACCATTGATTCTTTCAACGTAAATCAGATGTGGGCTGAATTGAAAAAGGCTGATTCAAGTAAGATTATAGATGCAAGCCATATACCTACTTCCGTACTGGACGGTAGATGGGTGAAAAAGACTGGCGATACTATGACTGGAACACTTACATCCGCATCTACCAATAACGCCATTATATTCAAGGGGTTGGAAAACTGTGATATCACCAATTTCTATACAATGAATGGTACTCTAGATAGCAATTCTAGACTTGCAATAAGAAACGGATTAAGGTTCAACTGGTATGATACATATTGGTATATAGGTAATATTAGAGGAGAATCAACAGATTCAAATGGCTTTGGTATTGCAAATGAATCTCATAAGTTATGCTTGCAGGTTACTCCGAATAATACCATAGCACCAGTTTTCAGGTCAACCGCTTCCCAAGGTACAGCACCTTTGATTGTTAATAGCACTACGCAGGTAAGTAATTTGAACGCTGATTTGTTGGACGGATACCATGCGTTCGGCACGTCAAACGCCCTTATAAAATACGGATATACGGTAGCGGGTACTGAACCTGCATGGTGTAGAATAGCTACATACTCGATACGTAATACGGAAATAATGACAGATGTTTGCTTTGTGCTGCACTCAGCCTTTGACGGTTTGTTTGGTCTGTTGGTTGTTAGAACTAGGGGTACGTCTTATGTGCAAGGTGAGTTGATGGTGGCATACAATATCAATACGTCAAACATACGTATCTATCACGATGCGGAAAAGAGAAACATAGAACTTTACTGTCATGGTGGAAACAACTATTCCGTAATACAAGCCAATCTATTATACAGCCATGACCGATACGGAGAGGCTAATACGAATATAACACTATACAGGAGAGATACAAAAGCACCATCATGGAGCACTTATGTTAATCCTGTATTTGCGCCCTTGCAGAACTCTTCTGAGGTTGCCAAAAAATTGCAAACCCCAAGGACTTTATGGGGGCAGTCATTTGATGGTACGGCTAACGTAAGCGGAAATATGACGGGCGTAGGTAGCATAACGATGAGCGGTAATTTGGAGATAGGAAACGGTACTTCCCCAAATGCCATATTGTTCTACGGAACGACAGGAGATTCACCGGGTGGTTATAATCATACATTTATTGCCGAAAGACTTTGGGGTGGTACAGAAAGCAGTGAACTGGTATTATTTAAAGGGAATGACATAGGTAACGGTAATGAAGCTGTAAATGTAAGTAATACGGGTCCGGATAGAATACGTCATATAGCCGCTGCCCACCTGTTCCAAACATACACATCATCTTTATCGGGTTCAGTGGAGGACGTATGTACAAGTTCTGCCTTGAAAAATCTTTTTGGTATAGTAGCGAACAGGGTTACAAGCTATGTTCCGTTTATGTCTACCGTAGCAAGCGGTGTGGCTCCATTTATTGTGGTAAGTAGTACTGTTGTGGGTAATCTTAATGCAGACCTTCTTGACGGGCTGCATGAAAATTCGTTTTTAAGATACCGTGATGCTTATGGTATTGACGGATATGATACCTTGTGGGCACAAATAGGAATAAGGCAGTATAACGATGCAAAGCCTGACGGAATGGCTAATCCTATATATGATTATGGTGCTGTTATATCTCTTCCAGGAGGAAATACGAGATTAGATATATGGTATAATCACACGTCCTCAGCGTCAGATTCACCCACTAATGGCATTCAGTACAGAAGCGGATGGGGTACTGATAAAAAACCTTGGAGAATGTTGCTTGACAATGTAAACTACGCCAGCTATTCTGACGGACGCTACGTAAAGAAAGCAGGTGACACCATGACGGGGGATTTGGCGATGGATACCAACAAAGGATTTTATATTCCTCATGGAACAAGAGTAGTTAAAACTTCGGGTAATTGGATTCATGGTGGAGCAGACGTAGCTTCCTCAACCGATGCAAATTTGCGTTTTGCATCATGGTATGGAATTGGTTGGTATCCTACGATAGATTCTACCAGCGGTGTAAGACAAGGGAAAAATGCCATGTGGCTAAATGTAAGAACAGGGGTATTAGATGTACACAGCAACATTACTTCCCATAATGGTTATCTTGCTGCAAACTGGGATTCGGCTAGACGGTTGGTATTGGGCGGTGGAAGTTCCTATGTTTGGATTGATTCAAGAAATTCAAGCAATAATGTATTATGCAATATCGTACTGCAAGATAACAAGGTAACTATCGGTAAGTATGCCGAGTCAAGTAGATTTGTATCCACTGTAGGTACAGGAACCGCACCTTACCAATGTTCTTCTATTACATTGAATACCAATTTAAATGCGGACATGTTGGATAATTGGCATATAATGGATATACCTAGAAATTATAATTCCACCGCTACTTATTCATTACAGTTCGCTCTAGGTGGTACTGATAATAATTGGAAAAAGATATTTGCTTGTTCTGAATCGGGAGCCGGACCGTATAGGTCAGTAACGGTTTGGGGAAGGATATGGTACGCCTATGGAAATCATGCACAGGATGAAGTCAGAAGTTATCACTTCTGTGCCATATTTTATATGAGAAGTGGCCCTAGTTCTTCTGATAGCAGTGTGGGAAATGTTGAAAATTCAGCACGTCTTTATCTTCCTACATTCGCAAAAGGAATGGATAATATCCGTCTTGTACGTGTAGGAACAAACAATTTTGAATTGCAGGTGCGCCAGATTGGTTCATACCACAATGGGTACATACAATACCAATATTGGTCTTATGGGTGTAACGTTTCCGCATGGAGAGGATTGCAATCCACATCCAACACGTCTGTGGCTGTATCGGCTGGAGGTGCTTCCACGCTGGCTGACAGTAGGGCTTCTAGTGCGGATGTATGGACTACTGCTAGAACGTTCTATATACAAGACCATAACGCTGCCCATACGGGTACTGGTATTAGTGTAAACGGCTCTTCAAATGTATATTTAAAACTCCCATCTTCCATCCAATGCTCCGATTGGTTCAGAAGTACAGGAAATTCAGGGTGGTATCATCAGAATTATGGTGGCGGAATATATATGGAAGATAGTAATTTCATACGTAATTTTGGCGGTAAGAGATTACTTATTCAAACAGATACTTATGACACTCTCCGGTTAGTAAGAAGCAGCGGTTCCGGAGGTAGCTCCATAGCTTTTTATAATGGTGGAGGAACTTTTAGGGGTCAATTAGGTGTGAACGCATCTAGCTGGTTTTCGTTTGATACTGGTACTGCTACGGCTAATCAAAATGTGGTTGAAATATCCCCGGCCGGAGGAATCCATTCAAAGGCTGAGATAACAGCCAAGGCTAGCGGTTCTGATATTAGACTAAAAAAGGATATTCAGAATTACAATGCCATGAATATCATAAACAAGTTTAGGTCTGTAAAATACCACTGGAATGATATTGCCAAGGCTAATTCAGAGGTGTACAATAATGACTATGACCAGTTTGGTCTGATAGCACAAGACCTTATAGCAGGAGGATTTGAACAATGGGTAAGAGATGTGTTCCATGATTACTATACGGTTACTTATGAAAGACTTATCCCCGTTGTGTGGAAAGGTTTGCAGGAAGTTGATGATGAAGTCACAAAACTGAAAAGAGAAGTAGCTCGACTCAATAAGAGAGTTAAGGAGCTTGAAAAATCCCTGTGTGCATAAACAGGGATTGCTTTTTGCGCTTTTTGGATAATATTGTTATATTTGGAACAAATAAAAAACCATTATATGAAAAAGATAATTATTTGGCTGGCAAAAGTATTCCATGTGGAACTTCCCAAAGCGGAAGTAATTAAGGAATATAAATGGATTCCCCTGGATGGTAAAATTACTGGGAATGTTGTCATTGAGGGAGATGTATTGATTAAGGGAAATGTAGAGGTTACGGGTAATCTTACCGCTACCGGATATATTACCGCAAGGGGTTCGGATTCTGAAATAATTGCGCTTTATGAAGGGAATGTTTAATTTCGGGCTTCTTGGTATAAGAAGAGTTTTTGGAGGTGTGATGCCACCTAAGCCATCCATAGACAAATGGGTGAAAGAACACATGGTGTTTTGGTACGATATGTCAAAGCCTGTGGATACATACAGCCAAAACTTTAATGACTGGAGATCGCATCCCTCTGTAAATGCTGATATAATTATAACAAGCACCTCATTTGTCATAACTAGATTTGCTACACTGAACGATACAGTAAAGTGCTACATTCCTGACCAAACAAAAAATTTCCCAGGAATGAAAGTGGAAGTGAAAGGTATAGTTGACGGGCAGGAATTATACTGGGGATATAGTGCTGATGTAAAATTAGTCAATATCACATCAGACGGAACCTATGATATTCCGCCATTAGGAACCGTAAAGGGTAATTTGTCATTCAGAAACGGGAATATTGTCGGTGCTTGTAACATCACCATCACCCAACTCCCGTCAGGACAATCCGTTCCCACAAACGAGATACTAAAAGCCAATCCATACCTGCAAGACCATAGCGGAAACAACAGACCGCTGAAACTGAATAATTTCCTGTTCGCGGCAATGAGCGGTGTGGGAGGGTATGATATTTCTAGTACCAATATTCTACCCGATAGAGCAAATGTTACTGTTACGGATAACAGGATTATACATATTACTAAGAAACTATCCACCACAGATAACATGGTAAACATAGTTCCGGCAAACTCTAACCCAACGCATAAGTTTAAGGTTACAGGTCTTTCTGATGGCAGACAAGTTAGTTTGGTAAACAGAAATGGCGGATTTTATACTTTTGACAACGGGGAACATGAGGTGACATTAACCTATCCCGAAGGAACCACTTCATTGTATAACGCCATAGGAGTTACAGGGGATATAGGAGATATGGACGTAACAATAGAGTTCCTGCCTAAATATCCCAACGCCCTAGTGACAGACGGAGTGGATGATTACGGACAGGTGCAGAACTTGCAACAAGGGGTGAAGATGTTATTCTATACTTGTAATAATTTTAGGCTATCCCAAATTCTATATGACCAAAGAAAAGTTGGATATGATAAAATACAATCTAGTTATTTTTCAATTTTTACTGAAGCTAACACAATAGCCTATAATGCTCGTAATGTTGATGGAAAAACATATATTGATGGAGTATTAAATGAAACTACTATTGCAGATAATCTTCTTGGAAAGAAAACAATTATAACAATAGTAAATAGTAGCGCTAACAGTGAAAGAACTGGAAAACCATCCTTCTTTTCTACATATAATAATTTGGGTTATTTTGCAAACCTGGCTTTCTACAACTCCTTCGGGTTCGATTCCGTCCCCACCAAAGAAACCGACGGATTCACCGAACAGGATTTGATAACTTGGGTTATTGATAATATGATAAATGGAACCCCTCAAAGCGGGGTGTTTCCCTATGTTTTTCCTCTAAAAGTAAATTGACATGGAATTTACAGTTATACCGAAAAGTGATTTGGGTGAAATATTTTCTCCCGAAGAAATAAGTGAGATGCGGCACTCCGTTGACGGAAAAACAATAATGCTGCATTATGAGAAAGTCATGGAGAGGATTCCCATGCTCCTTTCTGCGGATTCTGAAACGGAATTTCCATACCCTGTGTATGAAAGCGGCTCAAAGGAGTTTGAAAATCTTCTGGAATCTAGTAACTGGAACAGTAATAATGAATAAATATGGCACATTCTAATGGAAAAATAACCGCACCCGTAGGCATTGATGCCGACATAGCACCTGTTTTGGGTGTGGGAAGTTATGATTTGGGGTATTTATGCTCCAATGCTCATGGAAAAATAAACCCGTGGGCACGGTACAAGCCTGTACGTTACGAAAGTCTTGCACCGGGTGAAAATGAAAAATGGTGGCAAGGATGGGATGGAAACTGTGGTATAATGCCTAAAAGAATTTCAAGTTATCAGGATTCCGTTAATTGGGCAAATGGAAGTATGAACGGATGGGAATACACCCCACCGACAGGTGGTAAGTTTCCATTTCGTGCCTTAGATTTTGATGGGTATAATCATAAAGCCAGAGCACCAATTGGCAATTTTCTTGTTCCCTCTCAGGCTACAAACCAATTCACAAGTAGCTCTTTCACTGCTTCATGTACCATTATGATGCCCTCAGAAGGTTCCCAATTGCTGGATGAGCTTAACATAGGGGATATTTCAACCGTAAAGGATTGCTATTTCGGAATATATGCGAAACAACGTAGTGGAAATCAGGGTAGAAGAGTTACGGCAAAAAATAAAATAGGAAGTGGGTATGCTATGGCGGAAATGATAACTTATGGTATGCCTACGGGAACTTGGGATGTTTACCCTTTTCTCTGTACGGCAATTCTTGAGCAGGACGCTTCTGATGTAGCCAATGACTGCTATTCAATACCTTTGTTATCAAGTAAGTCAATAGAGATTATTTCTTCTTATGTAAGCATTACCGTGCTTGCCGGACTACTTCCATCAATAGCTGGAAATACTACGGTTACTATAAGAGTAAGAAACAGTTCGTCAGGTACAATTACTTTCAGGAACAATGCTTGGCGGACACGTTTTATAAATAAGGATTTCAAAGACCCATTGGTAATGGGAGAACAATATGGCAGTATATCCGATTTTGATGTTCCTGCCGGCACTACCAAGGAAATGGAGATAACAGTATCGGTTTCGTCACAATTGGTTCAGGCTAAGAACGCCAAATTGTGGGTAAGTCTTAATAGTGCAAGTTACATAGGCAGCTCCATATTCATGGTGGCTCCCGACCAATAAAATAATAAGTTATGAAAAAAGTGGATGTATTAATCAAAGGTAATCTCTGCTGCTCGGCAGCAGGGGGGGGGCTGATTGCTTGCCGGCAAATTCCCTCTGACTATGATGTAAGCGGGGCTGTCACTATTGAAGGTGACACCCGTTTTACTTCTATTGATGTAAAGGACAAGACTGTCCTAGTTCTGGGTCATATAACCGCTTTGGAGAAAGGAGGTAACAATGGCTCATTCTAACGGAGTGATTACCGCACCTGTCGGTATAGATGCTGATATAGCTCCCGTACTGGGAGTAGGTAGTTATGACTTGGGTTATCTTTGTTCCAACGCCCACGGGAAAATAAATAAATGGAGCTATATAAAACCTAAGGAAGCCAATACTCCAGACTTTAACAATGCCAATCTTCCGGGTCTTATCTATGATTCGGTAAACAAGACCATAGTATATGATGCCCCGAAAACATGGTACAGGGCATTAGACTTTGACGGTTACGACCATAACGCCAAGCCTCCTACAATAGACAATGAGCTTTTGTTTAATCCTGTAAGTTCTACTGCTGTAAGATGGACGCTTACAATAACTCCTTACTGGGCAGACCCTAGATATAATTGGGGGAGTATCTTAGGTGGGTTTACATGGGCTAACATGAAAATAAAGGTAGAAGTCTACAATAAAAACAATGTTCTTGTAGATTCCGGAACGTTTACTGTAAGCGATATTGCCGATACAGGTAGGGTTTCCTTGGAGTTATTAAGAAATGGGCTGATAGTTTTTGGAGATACATTTATTTATCTTAAAGGGTATTTCTGCGACTATAACGGGAATGTTCTCTGTATGATTCCCAGTTCTTCTGACGGACTTGTAAAAAAGCCCATAGTTGTTACACAGAGTTTGTACATCTATATTGGAGAAACTACCGCCAATGCTTCGGGATTTGCTGTTACAGGTTCTCTTGTGGGTGGTGATGGAGGTACTTCCGCACAATGCCGGCTTAGCGTTACCAATAATACTTCCAGTAATTATGTGGCTTCCGCTGGTAGACCTTATGCACGGTATAGATGGAGGGCTAAAGACGGTTCCTATACAGGCTCATGGTCAGGAAATATATCCATGCCATCATGTGCCAACATACCAAAATCTTTCACCCGTATGGACACAGTGGATGCAGGAAGTCCACCGTCTTATGGAAATGTAACTCAATGGTACATAGATTATCAAGTAGTTATGTATTAAAAAGAAAAAGCCCACCTAATAAGTGGGCTATTTTTATGTAGTAACGTATTCCGGGTCTGGATCGCTATCCTTTTTCATTCTAAGGATAACTGGCTTGATTCGGCTCCATTTATTAATCTTGCCATGGATGTTGGAACAAAGACAGGTAATAATTTGGTGATAACAGATTTAATTTATTATATTTGTGGAGTTATATAGGCACATTCTAAAGTAAAAATTATGGAAATTAAATTCAATTCGTTACAACAGGCGACTATCGGAGTATCGGGTAGTGATATTACCTATGAATGTACAGGTAATGCCAACATTTCTGGAAACGTCCTCAATACATTTGAAGGAGGTAACATTACAAAGAAAGGTGATGGAACACATCTTGCGACTTTCAGCTCTTTCAGAGATGGACAAATGAGTATAAATTTTGAAGGCGGTTCTCCGGAGGACTGGCCCAATCTTATAGAGGTTGCCAATACTTTCCTGTCCGATTTAAGAGAAAAGGTAGGCACTATTGATGTAAGTACAATGAAAATTTAAACTAAATATTGATTATGGCTGAAACTAAGAAAGAAAAAGGATTGACGCTCACAAAAGGAGAAACCATCCAGTTGGCTGCAACCTTAAAAGAGTTACATTATGGTAGCCTGTCCTCTGACGGGGCAATGAAATTATTGAAGAACACCCTTAGTGTATGCAAGGAACAGGATGCTGCCGAAAAGGCGCAACAGACTATTGTCAAAGGTTTCCGTACCGATGAATACAAGATGTTGAGCGAAAAGGTGCAGCAGAATGACGCTACGGAAGAGGAAAAGAAAAAATTCGATTCCTTGAACCGCACGGCAATGAACAAAATCAATGAACTTACAGAAATTCTGTACAATGAAGAGGTAACTCTTGAAGTACAGAAATTCACCGATGAGGAATTTGATAAAATCCGTGAGGCTAACAAGGATAAAGTTACTAACGGTGGATTTGTCACCATTTACAAGTGGTTATGTTAAAAGGATTACAAAGCAGGTTTCTGTTGGTTGATGGCAAGTTCAACCTTACTTCCGGAGTGGAGAAGCATAAAGACAGCATTTGGTTTTATTGTGTGTTTGATACTTTTCGTATTTATGCTTCCGATTTCGGGGCAAAATTTGTCAACTTCTTACAGAAACCGGCTTCCTTTTTCGTAATGAACAGGACACTTATAATCGGTAACTTGCAGAAAGGAATCAAGAAATACATTCCCGGCGTTTCTGTAAAGACCATTGATGTAGGATATTTCGCCAATGACAGGACTGAATATCACTTGAAAATCGAATATACTTCCACGGATGATAAACAGAACAAGATTGATGATGTGACTTTCGTATAACCGGCTGTTGTGATTTGCTGTTGTGACTTGCTTCAAATTTAAATTATAACTTTACTATGGCTCAGACAAAGGAAGAACTTTTAAAATACTTCGCCAGTCTTGACGTGGCACGCTTGCAGAAATTGCAGAACTATTCCAAGCTGCTTATAATTCCGGAAGAGGATTTGCTCTCAAACGCCACCATGTCGCAGATGGTTCAGAAAGCCCACTCTCTGGCTGATTCCCTTTTTCCCGAATGGACTGACCGCAGCGAATCGGACTTCGGGGAGTTTCTAGTGGAACTGTTCGCCATTTTTTCGGAAAAAGACTTTTGGTATCTTAACGCTTTCGCCAATGAAAGCATATTGAGAAAAATGCGTTCTTACAGCAACGCTTTTTCCAAGGCATCCTCTATGGGTTATCAGGCTATCACCTGTAAGAGTGCTTCGGCTAGTTTCAATGTACAATTCGTTGCCGGACCTGCTGCCACATATCACAGGGGCGACCTGCTTGTAAGTGTGGGTGACAGGAAATTCACCAACTGGGATGAGTTTTCATTGCCTGTAAATGCTGCCAGCACCACCAAACAGATTACTTTGCATGAAGGTACACTTTACGCGGAGGACTTCATGTTCAGCGGTTATTCGGTGCTGGTAAGGAAAGAGAATATTGATATAAACAGCATTTCCGTGGTTATTGACAATATAACCTACACACGGGTGAATAATTTCGGGTTCTCATCTCCCGAAAGCACACATTATCTAGTCATTCCGGAAGAGGACGGTTCCGTTGGGATATTCTTCGGTGACGGTACTTATGGAATAAAACCGCCCATAGGAAAGGCTATCCATGTCGAGTACAGGAAATCAAGCGGTGCTGACGGAAACCTGTCTGTCCAGAACGCTTCCGTACTGGATTCCCTTGCATCACGCAGCGCAACTTCCGTAACCATGCTTACGGCTTCCACTGGAGGTACTGACGCGGATACATTCGCTGCCATACGTGAAAAGGCTCCCACTTATTTTGCCACAAAACGGGCTGTTATCAATGAGGAAATTGCTGAAAAGACACTCAACAATTTCCCGTTTGTACATAAGTCCAAGGTAAAGGTAATGGGTAGACAGGTAAGCTACATGGTTATTCCTACTTCGGGTAACGCGGAACTTAATTCTTCCGAGCTTTCCACGCTGAATACGGAATTTGTTCCCTATGTTATGGGCGGTTATGAGGCTAACCATGCAAACAACCAGTATGTGAATCTTCTTACAGCACTGGGTGCTACAAAATTCATAGTGGACGCTGTTGTCGCTCCCGGCTATGATATGGCTTCCATACGTAGCGGTATCTTGCAGGTGATAAGCGATGTCACCAATCCTTTGGTACGTGCGGAGTATGGAGTGGGCATAACCAAATCGGGTCTGGATATTCTTATCCGTTCCTCTGTTGCCGGAGTTCAGAACTGTACGTTCAAAAAACTTTCAGGAAGTTCGGAATCAATAATTCCCGAAGTTAGTTTAGGAGAACTGGAGATTTTCAGTACAATTGACACATCTAAAGTGGAGGTAAGATTAAATGTCGTTTAAAAGTAACATACCGGAACAGGTGCTTGCACACCCCAATACGAGAAAGTTCGTTTCCGTGATGGATGGGGTAAATGAAGTGAAATCGGATATTATTTTCACTTCATTACGTGCATATAATCCGGCACTTCTCCTTGATAAGAACTGGCTGCTTAAACGTCTGGGTGACTATGGGGTTGATTTCATACCTATGGAGTTTCCGTTACCTGTTATACAGCAGTTTCTTCTTAATGCGGATATTATCCTTGGCACAAGAGGGAGCAAAAAAGGCGTTGAACTGTTTCTTAGCGTAATGACACTGGGAACGGTATCGGTAAATTTCAATTCCTTTTATGCAGACCCACAGGTGTTGCTTCTCAACTCCCTTATACAAGGGCATATAGTAGGTGACACGACAGACCCCAAGTTCTATCTTATAGGTAACTCGGATATAATAAATCCTGCGGTTACTTTCTCGGCTACGATAAACAGCAAATATTTCGGTACTTCATATAAGGATATTATTGTAAGTACAATAAAAAAGGTGCTTCCGTCATGGTTGGGTTTCAGTCCTAACAAGACCATAAACATTACCACCAATACGGCAAGCAGCTATTATTTTCATCCGTTACTAAATCCGTATTTTGTATGAGTGCAATCATAGAAAGAGCGTTCAATAAGACGCAGAAAATTATCCGTGCGGTTTTCAGAGGTTCCCCTAACCTTATAACCACATCGGATTTGAACCGGCAGTTCGAGAGCATGAGGTATCAGGCTGACCGGATAGACGAACGTATCGGTGTAGTTAGCGACCTCTCACTTAAAGTGGAAGTTGAGGATAATACTTGGACTATCACACCGTCATTTACTTATCTTGAAGCCAAAGGTCTTGCTTTCAGTCCGGCAAAATCGGCTGTTTCATTGTTTAGCGAGAGTGGGGTTTATCTTTGCTTAACTGCTGATACTGAAACAGTTACGTATGCTTCGGACTTTAGCCATGAAATTGCCGGCGCATCATTTTCAGACGGTACTTCTATGGCTTCCGCAGACCAGTTGGTGTACAAGAACGAGAGCATAGTGGTTGTAAAAGACCCGTCCACGCTTAATAATTTGGTAGCCGTTCTGGCACGCTGCACAAAGGATGCCACAATCATTTACGCCATACCTAACAGGTCTACCATACAGGACTACGTGAAATCCGTGGTTAATCCTCTTTTAAGCAGAATACAGGTTCTGGAAACGGCTATTATAAATACCGTTACCGTGGGAAGTATAATGATGTGGAACAAATCCCTCTTGGGAAAAGTCACTATCGAGGATATAAAGAACTCCATTCCTTATGGCTTCGTTCCCTGTCACAGACTTATGCTGGGTTCTGCCACAGCCAATACCGAATTTGCCGCATGGTCTGCCTACTGTAAGGAACTGGGATTCACGATAACAATGACCGGAGGTTCCACATATTCAATCAATTTCGCACAGATTTCAGGAGTTCCGCTTATGGACGGACGTTTCCCGTTGGGTCCTAATACTGCCTACACTTTGGGTTCTACCGGAGGTAATGAATCCGTTACGCTTACTGAGAGCCAGCTTCCACCGCATACCCACGTATATTCCGGAACAAACAAGGATGTCGGCAGGTCTTACAATTTCACCAAGGCTAACGGTAAATCTGGAACTTATTCCAAAACCCAAATTGCGGAAAATGGTTCGGGAGCGGATGGTAACGACAACAGAAGTGCGGCTTCCGAAACCACATCCACAGGTGATGGCGGTGCAGTTAATATAATGCCTCCGTATCTGGCGCTTTACTTTATTATAAAGATAAAATAGGTTTTTCCGGCATTTGTTTGTTTCAAAAACTTTTGTATCTTTGTATTGGTATTTGATGCTAATTCTCTATGTCTTTATCTAAGGTTGGACCCAGTGATGGGTCTAGCCTTTATATTTATATATCATATAATATTAAAAACGAAATTATTCACTCTAAATACTTATTGCGAAGATGGAAGTTGGAAGTAGCTTGATTTTAAGCAGTGCCGAAATAACAGCTTTGGGTAGTACGGTTGACGAGGTACTTGAATCATTAACCTTACCCAATCCCGAATATCAGAACAAGATACGTTTCGGACGTAATAAGAAATTCTATTCAACCATACCCAAGACTCTCTGTTATGTATCACGTGAGGGTTCCGACTATGTTTTACCTCGTTACTATTTCGGTGAACTTGGAAAGTACGGTAATGAGGGAAGGAACATTGACGGAAAATTCAAATTCGCACTACGTGATTACCAACAGACCTTTTGGGATGAAAACAAGAAACATCTTGAGGAAAGTACCGGAATACTCCTTGAGGGCAAATGTGGTAGTGGCAAGACAATAATGGGGTTGTGGATTTCCCTTGAACGTGGAAAACAGACCCTTGTACTTGTTCCTACTTACTACCTTGCGAAACAGTGGCAGCAGAGAATATCCGAAGCGACCACCTGTTCCAGTATTGTTATAGGCAGCTCCGATACCGAGATTCCCGTTGACAAGGATTTTACCATAGTTGTTATGGACTTGTTCTCATGCAGGGTTCTTCCGGAAGAACTGGTAAGGAATGTCGGTCACGTGATAATGGATGAGGCCCATAGAATCGGTGCTGAAACCTATTTACCTATCCTAAAGGAAATTCCGGCTAAATACCGTACTGCACTTACAGCTACTTTCAGACGTGCCGATGGGGTACACCGCATACTTAAATATCATTTCGGGCTACATTTGGTTATGGCTAACGAGTTTCCAAGACCTCATGTTTACGCAATACGTACAGGTGTTACCATTGACAAGATATTCTCCAGCAAGATTCCCCATGAAAGATTTTTCCGCTTCATGGATGAGAACGGTCTTAAATACCATGAATCTACGGGGGCTGTCGAGTTCAAGGCTACTGACCGGCTGAAAAAACTTATTGAAATGTGGCCCACAAAAAACGTGGAGAAACAGGAGTTACGCAGGGTGATGAAAAAGGCTACCGACCTTAGTTATCCTGTTATTGACGGGTATCTGAACGACCACTCAGGAAGAAGAAAACTTATGATTAACCTTATAAGGAAATGCCTTGATGCCGGAAGAACCATACTTTTCCTCTCCAAGAGAAAGGACACCCTTAAAGCCCTTACCGAATTTTTTTCCACCTATAAGCCCATGCTTATCATATCTGAAACCAAGGAACGTACACCCGAAGAGGAAGCGTACCTGCAAAATGAGTGCCGGCTTATATTCGGAGTGACACAACTTGCGAAAGAGGGTTTGGATATTGACCGTATTGATACCCTTATTATACATCTGCCCATGAAAGACACGGAACAAGCCATAGGGAGAACCACACGTATTCACCCAAACAAGAAATACCCTGTGGTGTTTTACCCGTTGGACAATTGTCCTCTTACTTATGCCACTTTTAGCAATGCGCAGAAATTTTTCAAAATAAACGCAGAGTATAAGGGTATTCGTAGTATTCAGACCATAGATACGGTTTTGTAGTTGGAAACTTTCCCGGCATTTGGCAATATATTATATATTACTTATTTTTGTTCCTGTTAAAATCGTAGTAGTTTTATGGTAGTATTAAGAATTGTGCAGGAACTGACCAAGATGGTCATGTTCATTCTTCTTTGGGGTACTCCCCCACTTATGGCATGGGTTTATTCCTGTGCGTTTTACCTACTTTTGTATTTTGTTTCCATAATCGGAACATTTATTCTTTTCTCTCATTTTGAAAAACTGGAATATGGAAAAACCAATAAGACCTAACAGACGTGAAAGACGCTTGTTATTGCGAAAAGGAAAACGTGGTGAGGAATACACTACGTATGTGGATAATAAGGGAAACGAGTTCGACTATAAAATCGCGGCTAAACTTTCCTCCTTTCTTAATATCATGTGGGGGTGCACCAAAAGGGGTTTCCCAGTAGTTGTTCCCTATCTGAGATACAATGCTTGGGCGTTTTATCCTTTCTTTTTTATACGTAAAAATGTGCGGAAAAATTTCCAGCAGTCACTTACGCTAATCAATCACGAAAGGATTCATGTCGTCCAGCAAAGGGATATTCATGTAACAATAAGCCTTCCCCTTGTGTTTCTTTGCTGTCTTGCCGAAGCATTTGGATGGTTCAATCCTTTTTATTTACTTTGTTGCATCCCTTTCACGCCTACAATATTATACGGTGCTGAGATGATACGTTCCTTTCATAATTTGGTAATGAGGGAAACGGTATCGGGTTCACCGATTACATTTGAAAAAGTCCGGGCTAATACTTGTTTCGAGCGTGAAGCCATAAGCAGAAGTACCAACCTTGATTATCTGATACAGAGAAAATTTTGGGCGGTAGCCGATTATTTCTAATCAAAAAACAATAAACCAATTTTTAAATAACAGATATATGAAAAAGTACATTGGAACAAAACAGATTGAAGCTGAACCTATGACAAGAGGTGATGCGTGGGGAAAACATCTTCTTAGAGAAAAACCGTCAACGGAAAATTTCGATGATGAGGGCTATCATGTCCGTTATGAAGATGAGTACGAAAGTTGGAGCCCGAAAGATGTGTTTGAAAAGGCATATAAGATTGCAGAAACACCAGTTGACCGTATGCAGATAGAAGCCGAAGAACTCAATGGAAGATATGTAAAGTTGGCCGCTTTCATAGATTCAGGGAAAATGGATGAAGTCGTTAATGATATATACAACAAGTGTTTACTGGAAATCCAATGCGGCACAATGTTCGACTATATACGCCTTCTTGACACTCGCATACAACGTATGCAAGGCTCTGATAGCGCAGAAGTGCGGAAGATGAACTTTGGTATGGCTATTATGGCTCTCAAAGCAGGTTATCAAATTCGTAGAAGCGGTTGGAATGATAAGGGCCTATGGGTTATCAAACAGGTACCGGCACACATTGATAGCGACATTATTCCCAAGATGCAATCTCTTCCGCAATCAGCAAAAGACCTTATTCTGAAAGGCAAAGGATTCATTGACTATACAAGCCAGTGTCTTATTTACAATGAGAATACCGGATGTGCTGATTCATGGATTCCGTCTATTAGCGATATGTTCGCCGATGATTGGGAGATTGTTCTTCCTTAGTGTAAGAATACGCAGATATAGGTATGATTGGAAATCTTCCATTTGCTTGGACTCTCCATATCATAACCTATTATGCGTAGGTTCTCCCTATTGTATGGTTTGCCCTAGAAATAAAGGGGTGCTTAGATTATTTAATCTTAAATTTGTAAAGTGTATGGAAATTAAGTCTGCAAGTATTAGGGCTGAAAAACTTATAATTACCGACAGCTCCACAAAAGAGGACTACAAGAAGGTTCTTTCCCTTAATGTAGGGGATGTGTTCAAAGTTGAAGGTGACTATGAAACGTGCCTAGTGCGCCTTAAGGAAGTACGTGCCGAAACTGAGGGTTCTCCCGAAACGTTCGGAGTATGCCCTATAACTCCGGGCACTTCCTTATTCACTGTCTACGGACCACAGCATCTTATTGTTACTGATAAGATGTAAAGTCAGCATTTTGTCCGGCATTTGGACATTTTAAAAACAAAACGTATATTTGAAGTACAAAATTAAACAAAACGCTTACCCGTTAAAACGGTAGGCAACATTATTAATCTTTTAAAATTAAACTATTATGGTATTCGGAAAAATTAAACCAGTAGCTACAATCGTAGCACAATTCGCAGCAGGTGTTGAAGTTGAGTGCATCCAACACGAAGGTAAAATGTTTATGCCTGTCATTGCAGGTGACTTTGACACGGTAGATGATGGTAAAAAAATTGAGGATTCTCCTGCACCTAAGAAATCCGCACCCAAACCGGCTCCGCAAGAGGAAGAGGCTGCTGACGAAAAAGTCTATACCGAAGATGAACTGATGGATATGGACGTTAAGGAACTTACCAAAATTCTGAAAAACGACTTTAAAATAAATCCGGATGATTTTGACGGTAAGAACACCAACAAGAAACTCCGTAATCTGATTCTTGATGCACAGGAAAAAGGTGGTGATAATTCTTCTGATGCAGAAGCAGAGGATGAAAAGCCGGCTCCGAAAAAAGGTAAGTCAAAAGTCGAAGAGGAAGAAGAAACTGAGGATGGTAGTGATGATGAACTGATTGATAACATTGCCGATGTTCTTGAGGACTTCGACAGTGGTAAGAAGAACAAGAAAAAGGCTGTTGCTGCAATTATCGCTTTCGCTGAAAATGAAGATGATGTTGATGCAACAGCGGTGAGTGAAGCCCTTTCCGATTTTGAAGATGATGAAAAGGCAAGCATTGATGTTATGGCCGAACAAATTGCCAAACTCCTTACCAAGAAAAAAGGTAAATCCACTGCTGCAAAATCAAAGAAAAAACCTGCTGAACCGGAAGGTGAGGATGTTGAAATAGACGACCTTGAAAAAGGTGATTTGGTTGCCGTTTACTGGGATGATGAAGAAACCAAAGGATGGTTCAACGGTAAGGTTTCGTCAATCAAGAAAGGTATTGTGAAAGTTAAATATGATGATGGCTCCGAGGACGACCTTGACCCAGAAGTTCATACAAAGATTCGCAGACTGGAAGAGTAATCCGATTACCATTTAGTTTGAGAGCCGATGGTTAGTTCCTTCGGCTCTTTTTTGTTTCACCTAATTTTCAAGACTTATGCCAAAGAGAAAAAAATCAGTTACATTACTAAGTAATGAGCAACTTGCACTCCAAGGATTGGAGTTCATAAATAAAAAGGAACAGGAAAAAGCCATAACCAATGAATTGAAAACATTACGTGTTCCTTTGGAAGATGCGGTTATGGAAATCGGTAGTGAAGATGAAAAAGGTAACAAGTATATCATACTGGAACACGCTGACAAGGAGATTGTCCTAAAGGAAACCTTGCGGTGTGGGAAATCCTTGCTTCCCGAAGCCATAGAAGTATTGAAAAAGAACGGGTTCAAACATTGCATAGAGAAAGTGGAAGTTATCCGTGAATCCGTACTTGAAGATGCCATACTTAACGGTGAGATTGACGAATCCATACTTTCACAGATTTACGGTATGAAAACATCTTATGCTTTTTCCGCTTCTTTAAGAAATCGGTTCGATGGAGAAATTAAAGACTAGAACATTCAAAGTTAACGGTATAGTCGTAAAGGTTGTTACCGTTATGGGGTTTGCCCGTATAATCGGCAAGAGTGCCAGTACCGTAAGACGGTATGAGCACGAGGGTACTATTCCTCCTTGTATCTTTAAAATAAAAGGATACCGATATTATCCCGTATCTCTTGCCGAGGAAACGGCAAAAATAATTGAAACTTTCAAGGGCAGTGAAAGACCTCCTGCCGAGAAAGTCGCTCAGATACATGAACTTTTTGAAAACGAAAGGAGAAAATATGCCTACTAAATCAACTCTCAAGAAACCTGCTTTGGAGGTTAGAAATGATGCTTCCGTATATTACGAGAAATCACTTACAAAAAATTTGGGTGACTATAACTCTGCAAAGATAACTGTCGGAATCACATTGCCGATAAATCCTACCGAGGAAGTTTTGGCATCCGTGAAATCCACCATTGAAATTGCGGACAATATTGTTACCGAGGAATTGAAAGTACAGGTTGCTGATTTAGATGAGAAGTAATGAACAGTCTATTCAAGTTACGGAAGAACATGGCTATCACAGGTCTTGTTCCTTTCAAGTATTTGCTATATGCTGCATTACTTACCAAGGTAACTTCCTTTGAACCGGAAGATAGTGACGAGAAATTCGGTGTATTCTCTGAGAACATATCCGACTTGTACGACTATTTTCCGGAGTTCAATTCCAAGAAAAACAATGAAATTGATAAGGCTCTTGACGATTTGGCGGATGAGGGTCTTATCAGTTTTGACGCAGAAAATCCCGAACTTATTTATCTTGGGGAGTTCAGAGGAAGGAAGTTCTTTACCTTTGAAGTTAAGAGCAGTTTGTTTGAGGAAGCCAAACAGAAACTTGACGATGCCATAAAGGCGTATGGTAAATCCCGTTCCGCAAAAGACAAATCACGGAGCAGGTATATACGTGAGCAGATTGACAAACTGATTGCTGAAAAAGGTGTTGAGGCGTTTACTCCGAATGATTTTACAGACCTGCACAGTTACCTGTATGAAATGTACACAGGTGGTGAGGTGTATATCATACGGAGTAAAGTCGAATATTTCCAGACCAACAATATGCTCAAGGCGTATGACAGGTTTACTGTTTTCGCAATTCTTATAGAGGGAACTTTGAACTATGACGAGTATTCCACAAGAGGTGTGCCCACACTTACAAATGTGGCTTACCGAAAGGATGATATTTTCCGCAAACTTACCAGAACCGATTCTGACAGTAAGGACTATATGCGTGAAATGGATACTACTGATGGTTCATTTTAATATTATACTATGACACAGAAAGAAACTGAATATTATTTGTACTGTGGGATAAAACTCGGTTGGCATGATAAGACCTTTGCCGACTACACCAATGATGAGAAAGCGTTAAAGATGGTACGTAACTATATACGGAAATCCGATGAGTTTGTCAATGACGGATTAGGAATGTATCTTTGGGGGAGCAATGGTACAGGAAAATCACATTTGCTTAATTGCGCTTTCAAGAGATTCATTGAAAAGGGTTACACAGTTAGGTTGTTCTCTATGGATGAACTTGTTGACAAATATACAAGCTCGTGGTATTCTGACGAACAGAAACAGGACTTGACCAAGATTCTCCGTGATGTACAATTTCTAGGTATTGATGAGTTCGGAAAGAACGTGGATTCATCAGGAGAACCATTACCGATACCGGATTTTGTAAAACGGGTGATTGAATCAGTAGTCCGTTACCGTGTTCAGATGAAACGCCCCCTGTGGATAACATCCAATACGGAACCTAAATATGTCAAGAAGGTATTTTCGGAAGATGTCGCTTCCCTGTTGAGTGAGGCGGTTGTTACCGTATGCGTTACAGGTGGTGATTTCAGAAAGACTATTGCCAGTAGGAACAAAAGAAAATTAATGTAACAATGACCGAGGGAGAAAAGTTGATGGTTGCTTGCTTGAAACGCAAAGACCAAAAGATACTATCGCTTATCCAGCGAAAATGGTTGGATGGTGCTGAGATACGACAACATAAGTTTATCATGGACTACTATCGTGAACATGGTGAGATTATGGGTGTGAAATCTTTCTGTGAGAGATTTAAACTGGATTCGGGAACTGTGGATTCCCGACCCAGTTACTATCTCAACAATGTAAAGGAAAGATTCATATTCGCCACTATGACCGACAATATCCCAAGAATATTGCGTGGGATAAAGGACGACCCCCGTGAGAAACTTTTTGAGTTGCAGTCTTTGATAGGTATGCTTTCGGTGGATGCGGTTGAAAGTAAGGATGTGTTATACTCCGATGATGTGGAAGCACGTAAGGCTGATTACGAGGAACGTATGAAATCTTTAGGTGTTACATATCTTTCCATGGGGTGTGATGATTTGGACAAAACTTTCTTCGGATACCGTAAACAGGATTTAATTACCATTGGTGGTAAGGCTGGTCAAGGTAAATCGTGGCTGCTTGTTTATCTGGCTTATCTTCTTGAACAGACCATACTTGACCGTATGGAAGCCACGGAAGAAACTTTCGGTGATATACTGTTTATCACAAATGAAATGGGAGAGGAAGAAATAAAGGAGCGTATTGACTGCATCCGTTTCAAGCTCCCCTATGAGAAGTTTATGAAAGGTACATTATCCGAAAGGGAAAAGTCACGCTATTATAGAGGTCTTGACGCTCTTAAAAAACATAAGTCCAAGATAAGGATAGTTTACAGTTGCCAGACCATTGACGAACTTGCAACCTTTATGGGTCTGTACCAGCCTAGTGCGGTATTCGTGGACGGTTCCTATCTTATGGAAAGTAAGATGCAGGAGGGTTGGGAGAAAATAGTCTACATTACCCGTAATCTGAAACGGCTCGCAAAAAATTTCAAGACACCCATTATCAATACCACACAGTTGAAGCGTGGTTCCTCAAAGACAGCCAGTAAGTTTTCTATGGACGGTATGGAAGATTTTGCATACGGTAACTCATTCGTGCAAGATTCGGATATTGCCATAAGAATGTTTCAGGATGCCGATATGAGGTTTCACGATATAATCGGTTGTGAAGTTGTAAAGGCAAGACGTGTCGTTTCCGGAACTACTCTGATTTTCCAGAATGATTTGGATAATATGCTTCATTCAATTACCTTAGCTAAAAAAGAGGAAGATGAAAGACCGAAAGTCGAAACTAAAACAGACTATTGATTTTGTGGACATGAACGGTGTGGGTACTGTCAGATGCCATGATGGATTTCGTGACGTTATGGTGTACGGGTACTTTCATAGATACCATTGGGATTTCATTGTCCATCAGGATGTGGAATTTCCCGACTGCTACATAGTAAGTGAGGCATCTACCGGAATGTGTATGACCGACCCATGTTTCGCTGTTATGGAGGATGCCTTGTCTGCGGCACTTTCCGTTATTGATGAAAAACGGTATTATTTTTTCACCCGTACAAAAGATGTGCTCGTGGATGGAAAGTACAACCTTAATAATAGAAACACGAATCCTTTAACTTTAGGAGTTATGCAGTTATGTATGAATTAAGAAAAGAAACCGGAACAACTTTTGTTTATGCCTATGATGGAACACATGGTGAAATAAAGGCATTTGATTTCCTGTACAGCCATGTTATGTACCATGAGGGTTTTAAGTATTATGTTGGGCATACAGACGGTTATCCCAAAAGGATTGCATTGGTTGAAGCCAATTCCCATGCCTTTGCAGTTACTTATCAGGAAACGGTTCCCAACATAGCTGCAAAAAAACTTTGTGACTTTTATATGTTCAAGCTCAAGAAAAAAGGCCTTGATGTTCCATCGGCTGTTGACAGTTTTAATTCACGGAATAATTTATTTATTGATATATGGAAGATAATAATGTAAGACCGTCTTTCTTTAAGAGAATCGGTTTGTTTTTTCAATTCTTGTGGGAAGTAGTCAAGAATAACTATGTTTCCTTTATTACATGGATGCTCATAGTTATTTGTGTGTTGTTCGTTGTCTGGCTGTTCATTGAGCCTATCGTATGGTGGACACCTATATCTGAGGTTCGGTTATACGTCCGGGCATTTCTTATCATGTTTGCCATAAGCACTTTCTCTACATTACGACTGTATAATTCCATTGTAGTAAATAGCCGTTTTGCTTTGAAGCTACGTGAAATACTTACCCGTATTGAAAGATTGCTCCCACGCATCAATCAGGTTATGGAATCATCCCGTACATCCGCAAAGGAGAATACAAGTGCCATGACAAGACTTTCTGCCAGTCTGAAAAAATTGTCGGAAGCTATGGATGATTTCAACAGAATGGAGAATAACAAAAACAACAGAAGAAACAATGACTGACTTACTGGAGGTATTCAAAGATTTCAATCCACAGAAAATGACCAACGGGCAGATTCGTATGGAATGCCCGTTCCGTGAAAATCATCCGGACGGTAGCGGAAGAATGTCATTCTTTGTATCTCCCGATAAGAACGCCTATCATTGCTTTTCCTGTGGAGCACACGGAAACCTAGTACGTTTGCTTACCACGAAGTTCGGAGTCAACTATTTCGAGGCGGTGGAAATGGTCAACCTTGTTGACTACCATCCCGAAGAAAAGGAGTTCGAACTTGATTTAATGTGGGATGTGAATAATCCTCCGCAGGAATTTCTTAAAAGGGGTTTGCGCAGAGATACTTTGAAACATTTTCGTGTGGGCATGATGGACAAGGAATGGTTCGTTATTCCTTATTACAAGGATTTCTCCAATCCGGACACTTTGCTCGGTTATCAGAGAAGATGCTATTATCCCGACCGGAAAGTTCGTAACAGTAAAGGGTTCGATAAAAAGAACTACCTGTATAATCTTGACTTTTCATATAACTATGTAGTAGTTGTGGAAGGTCAGACTGATGTTATGCGGTTGTACCAGCACGGTTATAATGCCACGGGTATCATGGGTGCTGACTTAAGTAACTGGCAGGCTGAACAGTTGGGAAAGTTTGACAAAGTGTACCTTGCCCTTGATAATGATACTGCCGGACGAAAGGCTACCGAGATTTGTTATCACTTACTTAAAAATCATACCGAGGTGCTGTTAGTTCCTTATCTCAGCAAAGACCCGGAAAAATGTATATCTCCGAAAGTATGGAGCAGGGCGTTTAATAACTCTACCGATTATCTGCAATACTCTATGGAAATGACAATGAACTGGGATTCATATTTGGACTTATGTACCGAGGTACAAAAAGAATTGGAGGCAAGAAATGATTAATATATTATCAATGAAACACATCTCAAAATAGCACCATTACAAAGTTTGGTAGTAGCTATCAGTTTTCCTAAGACTGATGCTATGAGAAATATAGAAACATCAAATCATGTATTTGATTATTTTACAGGTGGCACTGTGCCCTTTGTAAAAAAGTGGCGTGAGGTATTTAAACCCTATAATGATGAGAATGACCCCATAGCTTACTTGGATGAGAAACGGTCAATAAAAGTAGGTCCTTTTGACACATTTTCCTATGAACATATAATACCATTTGATACACTAAGGTATCTACGGGATGAAACATACGTAGACCATATTGTTTATGAGAATAGGAGAAATCTACTTGACAGGCTCATCACTAATGATTCATTGTGGGAATCCATGATACATATAGGTGCTACCCTTGAGGGTGTTGAAATAAGGGAAAGACTAAATGTAGTCAAACTAGAATCCGCTTCTACTTTAATTAAGGAATTAAAGGCTCTTAAAAAGGATTTGCATAGATGAAAAAATTTTCTTATATTTAAGTGTGACTGATAAAAGCACATTCGTTTTATTTTATGTGTAACCGGCAATACAATGCCATTTAAAATTAAAGACTATGCCAAGTAAGACTATTGAACGTACACGTTCAAGACGTGGTGGTGATGAAAGTTCACCGAGAAGTTCTAAAAGAGAACAAGGTTGGGGTGCTGTTGCAAGACGACAGGAAGAAGTTAAAAAACGCATTGAAGAAGCTGGAAACTCTCTTCGTGAATTTTGGCTTAAAACTGGTGAAAGCGCCATTATCCAGATTCTCCAAGAAGAACCTTATTGTTTTGATGCACATCAAGTGAAAGACAAACGAGGAAAATGGACTATTGTTCCCTGTCAATTGAATACAGGAAAACATTGTGTCCTTTGTTCCGATGGTGTCAAACAGACATGGCGTGCTGCTTTTAAGATTCTTGATTACCGTGGTACTTGGGATAGTGAGAAGAAACGGTTTAAGAACGACAAACCTGTTGAAAAGATATGGATTGTCGGTTCTACTATCGCTAACTCACTTAAACAGGTTAGGGATAAGGACAAGAAAGGAAGAGAACTTAATCAAATGGTTCTTGAGGTCACACGTTCCGGCGAGGGTAAGGAGTCCACTTATAACTTCGAGCAGGCTTTTGACGAAGATGATAAGCGTATGCGACCTATTGACTGGGATGAACAAGGAATGACTGCCGAGGAATATTGCCAGCCGCCTACGGAGGACGAAATTGACGAAGCAGGTTATACCGATGAAGATTAAGTGTTAACTGTAAGGAGTTAGGTTCAAGACTTAACTCCTTATTCTTATTTGAAGTAATTATGATAAAGATTCCTGTTTTCAAAGGTGTGGTTCAGTTACTTGAAAATATCGGGGAAGTAAAAGAGTATTTCAGTAAGTGCGAAGAGGATAAACTTCTTGCATTTGACTGGGAAACCACAGGGTTGGAATATGATGCGATTCCTCTAGGACTTTCCTTGCACCAAAAAGGTGTGGGCGCTTGTTTTATTCCAGTGGATTTCTTCTTCTCAAAAGGGGTTCCAATGAATGAACTTGCCGAAGTTTGCAATGAGAGGTTTCCCCATTACAAGCTGATAGCACACAACGCCAAGTACGATACCATGATAAATAAGATGAACGGTATCAAGGATGAGTGTTATAAGATATTCGCGGATACACTGGTTATGGTTCATCTAGTAAACCCGTCACTCGACAAACAGCTAGAGAAACGTGTTGCCGAGGATTTCGGTTACGTCAAAAAGACCTTTAAGGAGATATGCGGTAAGGCGTGGAATAAGATAAACTGGTCTGTTGAAGGTGATTCCCTGCTTGAACTTCTTGCTGGCTATGCTGGTGAGGATACTTACTGGACCACGAAAGTATTCTACAAGTATAATCCTCTTATGGATGAGGATGCCCATAGAATACATGATAGAATTGAACTTCCGCTTATTCCGATTCTTCGGGATGCCAAAATTCGTGGGGTTCTTATTGATGTTCCCTTGTTAAAGGAAATGGGTGAGCAGATAACTGCCGAACTTCCCAAGATACTTGATGAGGTGTATGATGAGTGCGGTTGTGTGTTCAACTTAAATTCTGCAAAGCAGAAAGCTGCCGTATTCTTTGATAAGATGAAACTTCCTATTGTAAGCTATTCCAAAAAAACAGGAGCACCCAGTACGGATGCTGCTACATTTGAGGAATGGGATTCTATGGGAATACGTGTCGGTGCTCTTATGAACGAATATTCGGAGTTGAACAAATTGTACACCGGATATGTTAAGGCTATTCCTAACTTGGTTGACGAGCACTCGGTTCTAAGAGGTGACTTGAACAGTTGTGGTACAAAGACAGGACGTTTCGCATCTACCGGACCTAACTTACAGAACCAACCTAACAATTACCATTTTCCCATACGTGAGGCATTTGTTCCAAGACCGGGCTATAAGTTTGTCAACTATGACTACTCACAGTTGGAACTCCGTGTGATGGCGCACATGAGTAAGGATGAACGGTTTATGGATATCTTCCTGCACGGACGTGACCCACATGGTGAGGTTGCCAAAGCCTGTAATATTACCCGTAAACAGGCAAAATGTGTAAATGAGAACACACTTATTTTTACTGACAAAGGTGTATTACGTATAGGTGAGGTTTCTGCGTGTCGTCTTAAAGACACTTTTGATAGCCCTATGATTTCCTTTGTATTCAACGGTTCCGGAATGATAGGTGTAAATTCGTTCTATTCAAATGGATACGATAGTACACTCGGCATCATTACAAAGCGGGGAATAGTTCGTAGTTCTATTAACCATCAATATGTAATGGCTGATGGCACATTAAAACGTGCAGGCGATTTAAAAATAGGTGATGAAATTTCAGAAAACACCCAAGTGGTCTATGAAGGTTCTGAAACTACAATAGATTATAATCCGTTCTTTGATTTTGGAGATACCTTTTCTATTAGAATGGATTCACAGTGGTCTTATATTGCTGGGGTGTTGACTGGTGACGGATGTTTCTCGGCAAAGCATATAGGTGTTTCTGTGGGAAAAGGGCGATTCTTTAAATCATGGAGGAAAATCCTAAAAGATGAATTTGCTAAAAAAGGACTTCCTCTCACTGAAAGGTCTAATATAAATTATATGTATTTAGGCTCTTCAAGGTTTGTCAAATTTATGATTCCCTTTGGTCTGTCTGATGAACGTGGAAAGAAGAATTTCAAAATTCCTTTGTGGGTTCTTAATGGTACTATTGAAATGCGGAAAAGTTTCCTTGGCGGTCTTATTGATACCGATGGAACAATTTCTGAAACTGGTACTACCAGTATTTGTACCAAGAGTATTCAGCTTGCTGAGGATTTATGTTTCTTATTAAACTCAATAGGATATAATTTTGGTGTAGAACCAACTTGGAACAAAACCTATGACAGATGGTATTTTAGAATACATATCTATTCAGATTCATTAAGTGATTTGTTACATAGCAATGTTATAAAGTGTCCACATAAGATTGAATCACTTATTGAGCGTGTTTCTAAAGTCGGTAAGGGTGCTAAAAATTCACCTAATAAGGTTTTGCAGGTGCTATCTTTAGGAACTGACTATCTATGTGACTTGAATGTAGATTCTCCTAGTCATTTATATATGACTGGAACATTGATTACCCATAATACAATGAACTTTGGCGTGCTGTACGGTATGGGAATCGGTAAGTATATGAGAACTTTCAATGTGTCCAAGGAACGTGCCATTGAGATGATTGACAGTTACCATAAGTCGTACATAGGATTTGCCCATTGGAAAGAAGCTACTGAAAATTTTGCCCGAAAACATGGGTACGTGAAAAATCTGTTCGGTAGAATACGTGTTTTCAAGGAAACTACAAAGTCCAAGTTCACCCGTAATGAAGCCATGTATTATGCCGAATTAAGACAGGCGGTAAATACCATTATCCAAGGAACTGGTGCGGATATAGTGAAACTGGCTACTATCGCAATGTGCCGGAAGTTCAAGGAACTTAATCTTGATGCCCATTTTTTATTGCAGGTTCACGATGAGGTTCTTATTGAAGTACGTGAGGACCAAATGATGGAATGTGAAAAAGTGGTTATTGACTGTATGGAAAACACCGTCAAACTGGACGTGCCGTTAATTGCCGATGGCAAAATACTTGCAAACTGGGGCGAGATGAAAAATGACGATATTGTTTCTTATCCATACAGATTCAACTATGGTCTAGTAATGGGAGTATTATAAATGGAAAATTACAAATAAACTATGGCTAAAAAACTTTCAGTCCTAAACTCCATGTTATCCAAGTTCAATGATTTAATGGGTGACGGAGTTGTTCACACTGCGGCTACACTACCTAAGTGCCGTAAGATATTAAGCCGTATTCCGGCGTATAACTATGTTACCTGTGGAGGTTTCCCCATAGGAAGAGTTATCGAACATTATGGTGAGAACGGTTCCCTTAAAAGCTATGCTTCCTATGATGCCATAGCAAAATTCCAGCACTATGATTGGGCGAACCATGAGCCTAACGCTTTCAAGTCATTCACATATAAAGGCGATGATACAATGAGGGAACTGGAATCCTTTGAACTGCGTGACGGTTATAAGCCCAAAAAACCACCTGTGGCACGAAGAGTTGCCCTTGTGGATATTGAGGCTACCTACACTCCCGACTGGGGAGAAAATTTCGGTATTGACAATGAGGGTCTTATTTTGGTAAGACCTACCCTACTTAGTAACTGTGTGGATATTATACAGGCATTGCTTGAGAGTGAGGAAATAAGTCTTGTGGTTCTGGACAGTATGTCCGCTATCGGTACTGACGAGGAAATAGGAAAATCTATGGAAGACCAGCAGATGGCTTCCGGAGCACGGTTCTGGAATAAGGCGTGCCGTAAATTCCAAGCTGCCATGAACAGTAATCCGACAAAGGAATCCACCCTTATAGTTATCAATTCGGCATACCAAAAAACGGGCATAGCCTATGGCGACCCAGAAGTCATACGTAACGGTGAACAGTTGAAGCGCACGAAATCATTATCCGTGAAATTCAAGGCACTTAAAAAACTCAATGCCAAAGTTGATGAGGGTGAGATTGTAATCGGAAGGAACATATCCATTGAATGTGTGAAAAACAAGGTGGGTGTTCCCCAAAGAAGTGCTACATTCTTTTACGCTTATGTGGACTATGGAGGAACACAGGCATACTCTACTGACGCTTCCGGACAGATAGTTGACCTTGCCATGAAATATAATCTCGTAGAACGTAAAGGTTCTTGGTATGACTATAAAGACCTCCATGTACAGGGCATAGACAATTTCGTGAGTGAACTTACAAAATCCGGGATGCTTAAAAAGCTGGAAAAGGAGGTGTACCGTGAGATGTTTTAACTTAACTCCCCTACTTATTCCTGTGGCGGTGCTTGTGTTTCTTATGGCTCTCCACACTGAGGTAAGTTTTTCACCGTTCCGTATAACTTTCCATAACTGGAGAATGGTTGTAGGTGTGCTTCTTATTACTTTGGGTGTTCACTTGATATGCCAAGGTGAAATCATAAAGTACAAAAAAGAGCATATTGAGAAAATCGAGTAACTAACAAATCCGGCTGACGGAGTAACAAAGTAGTAACCAATCATAGGTTAGATAATCAGCAATTATACTACTTTAGTACCGAGTTAGTCGGATATTAATATTTGACTATGGGAAAGAAAATTGAAATGACCGAAGATGAATTTAAGAAAATCGTTCTTATTCTCAAATGCAGCAAGAGATATGTCAACTTATCCCCTAACAATTTGTTTTTGGGGAACCTTTGGAGGGTGTCCAGTAAACTGGCTGACAAGTTGTTGAAAAGAAACGGTTTTCAAATTGTCAAAGGTACAGGAAGTCGTTATACAGTAAAACCTGTGGAGGACAAAAAACCGGAAACTGACTAAAACTTTACGATTATGGCAAAAGGACTTTTTGGAGGACTGTTTGGTGGTCAAGGACTACAAATGGTTGGTAAACTTACAAAGCAGAACATGGAGAAACTTCAAGCATCAAAACCCCATGATGAAAAGAACGTGGAAGATTCACCTCTCCGCAAATTACGTGACGCAATCAAAAAGTAAACTCAAAGCCTCATTGGAAAACCCCAGTGGGGCTTTATTTTTCAGATTGCTTTCCTCCTAAATTTTTCCTATATTCAAGTATTAAAAATTTCTCATTATGGAAAACGGAATCAGCTTTGCAATATACTTTATACTTATCACCCTTATATTGACCACATTCATATATGGCTTAAAAAGGGATAAATATAAGTTTTGGAAGTGGATGATTATGATATTATCTTACTTCATATTTGTTATTATTTACACAATTTTTGTTTACGGTTATGAATAAGGTGGAAGTAGGAACCCTTGACAGTCACGAACTGTTTGAACACAGGGGAGTAATCTATGAGGTTTTATATAAGACGGATTATTGTGTCCGTTGCCAATACCCGAATGACAAATACCGTTACAGGGATAAATGGAAATATCTCTATACCGAGTTTAGTTTATGGACAAAAGTGAACAAGATATGAAAACACTGGTTTTTGATGTAATGCTTGACGGGCGGTTTGTACATACGTTCAGATACCAATATTGCCCGTTGTTCCCGATAGACGAAGAGGAACTGGAGAAGTTTGTCACTGACAGGCTTCCTACGTTAAAAGGAAAAGATTTTAAAATAGTATTTTGATATGAAACAGACAGTAGAAGAAGCAGCAAGAGAAAATATCCTGTTTAATCACAGGACAGTTGACAGAACTTTGTTTGGTAAAGATTTGGCAAAGTTTGGAGAGATGAATTTCGTTCAAGGTGCCGAATGGCAGTCAAAGCAATCTCCTTGGATAAGCGTTAATGAACGGTTGCCGGAAAATAACACAGTGGTTCTAACAAGAGGGGCTTATGGCTTCCTTATTTGCCGGCTTTCATCTTTGGGTGAATGGGAAACTGGAGCAAATGTTAATAAAGAAAGATTAGGCATTACCCATTGGATGCCCATCCCGTCTTTCGATGAAATACTTGAAGCCAACAGGGATGTGCTTGAACAAATTAAAGAGAAAGGAGATTGAATATGAGGTTTATATTAATTATACTTATGATAGCCACGATGTTATCTTGTAAAGGTGATATGGAACATAGATTAAAAGGTGGAACGATTATTACTGTTAAGGGAGATACCATAAAGTTTTATGGAG
>OHKN01000257.1_pt1 | contig 30984 bp, 48 predicted proteins | sample 1568841 | NCBI WGS metagenome assembly OHKN01 (sample SAMEA3879579, study PRJEB24766) | human gut metagenome | biome: human-associated habitat; feature: feces | place: USA | collected 1985/1987
GATCGAAGAATGATCTGCACGGATCTCTCCTGCCTGTTTCCTGAGTTCCTCTTTTTCCCGGTCGATCTGCTGGTAGCTTTTCTGAATATTTGCTTCTTTTTCTTCCAGCTGTTCCAACCGATAGGTGGTAAGCTTATTTGCCGTCATGATCCCGGCCAGGCTGCCCACAAGAGTTCCGATCAGGGAACAGATGGCTACTACGATTTCAGGCTGCATACGTTCCTCCTTTATTCCTCCGTGTGGCAGGTATTTGTGAGCTTCTTATAAACATCCTCATAGAGTTCCTGCTTGTCTCCATTAAATGTATATTCTGCATAAATTCCGTCTCCAGATACCGTAGTGGATACCAAGCATTTATAGTTCTGGAGAGTTTTACAGCTCCAAACAATAAACACATCCCCTAAATCAACAGGTGTTTTAGGTCTGTTTTTGTTGTACCACTCCACCAATTTCTTCTGGCATACGCTTTCAAAATGCTTCATTCCTGTAATAATCATATTTTCTCCTTTCCCGGCATTGTGCCGGTGCAAATTTAAGTATTAAAAAAAGACCTCTGCGGTCTGTCTCTGATCGCCATATTCCACCTGTATAAACAATTATCTGTACAAACAAACGATTCCGACCGTTACTTTTTGAGATGATGCACTCTTTATTCGGATATTGGTCGAAGAAGTAAATTCGCAAAATAAAATATTGGTTGTTAATGTGCTTCCCACTACTTTTTGAACAAAATGAGCAACTATTGTTTGACCACTGCCTACTCCCCAATCGACTGTTATATTTGCGTCCTGATTTGCAGTTGTATTAATAGATACTTCGAGAAATTTAGTCTTAAGCATCTTCGTGTTTAGATCATCTATCTCCTTCTGCTGCTGTGCGGCCACTCTGGCATCTACTCCATATCCTTCCACTGTGGTTGTGGTGTTGTTCACAAACAAGAGGGATCTCAATTTTTTTACCAGATTTCCCCAGCTTATCTTTTTTATAACATTTCCACCTCCGGATCCATGCAGAAACACATCTGCATCCACAGGTTCTGTCACTTCCCCCAGATTCTCTATTTTTTTCTGTGTCAATTCTCCTGCCATATTATTCCTCACTTTCTATCATTTTTCCATCGTCATCCACCAGAAATGCACCATCATGGTCTGCCAGCACCATCGCACCCTCTGGAGCCCACAGGAGCCCTCCGTCTGCATCTGCAAGCAGGCCCCCGTCTGCATCTGCAAGGACGCTTAGACGGTCTCCGATTTCTACAGATATTTGAAAAGCCTCCCCCACGGTTACTGGGTTCGGCTTTATGTCGCATTTTTTTATAAAAATATTTGCCATATCAGTTCACCCGTATCCGGACCACGTCCACCCAGGTTTCGTCTGCCACCTGGTAAATGTACTTAAAGCGATATCTGGCAGATATTTCCGGCTGAATCAGGGCGTCCAGGGTATGCCCGTTGACTGTGCATTCCCCTTCTGCTTCCAGAACCAGATCCCCCCTCTCCCAGTCTTCCCGGTAAAGCTCCCACCGAGCCGCCTGGATCTCAAAAGGGATCTCCTTCCCACAGACAGGACGGACCAGACTGAGCATATGGATTTTTTTCCCAGATCCATATAGATATCATCAACATACTTGATACTCAACGGTAAACCCTCCTTTTTCCAGTCCTGTCAGGAACGCTCCCAGAGAAACCTCCACGGTATATCCCCGTTCCAGGACAGTTACTTTCAGCTTATGGCCGCTGACTGCAAACAAGGCCCTGCAGACGTAGGATGTTCTACCGGCGTCATTCTCCGCCCACAAGTCTACGATATATTCCCCTTTCAGGTTTGCGGGGAGCTCTGTCTGCCAGAGATCCCCCTCTTTCTTCGTAAAGATGATCTCAGCCCCGTTTGCACGGCCGTAGACCCTGGTGACCAAATCAGTCCGTAACCTCTACACTGATGATAAAGGTCTTCCCTGCATCTACCGGGTTCGGTGTCAGTACCACACTCTTGAACTCCGGAGCGCCGGTATCCAGTGTTACCCTGCGTGTTACAGTCGTAGATTTGCCGGCCTTATCCGTAGCGACAACCGTAATCGTATTAGCTCCCGGGCTGAGGGTAATGGTTTTGCTCCATGTACCATTTTCGTTGACTGCCACCTTTTCACCGTTTACCGTAACCGTAACCGGCTTGGAAGTTTCATCATCTGTTTTACCGGATACCACAAGGCTTGCCTGGTTGGTGACCAGATTGTCTGCCGGCGCAGTAACAGAAAGGGTCGGTGGAACAGTATCCACGGTAAAGGATACGGTCTGTACGGCCGCTGTGTTTCCATCATGGTCCGATACTTCCACCTCGATCGTATGCGCACCGTTGCCCAATGCACTTTTTGGCGTATAGGTACACTCATACCCTCCGGAGACCGTTTTCTTGTTGATTTCCCCTGCCTGCACCACGCTGCCGTCTACAGTCAGTTTTATGGATTCTTCATTGATTCCGGAATCCTCATCTGTAACTTTAAAGGTAATCGCCGGAGTGGCATTGGTAATGAAAGCGCCGGATGTGGGGTATGTGATCGCCGTCACCGGCGCCACTTTTTCTTTTACCGTCAAACGCAGGGACTGGCCAAGTGCGGAATCCTTATCATCCTTTGTTGTGGTATTCCCGGCGTCATCTGTAGCTTTGACAGTAACCGGATAATAATGCCCCGTTTGGTTATAACTGGATTTTGCCGGGGCAGTCACGGTTGCTTCGTATTTTCCTGTGTCGTTGTTTAAGGTAAGGGTATATGTCTGTCCATTAATTATGGCCTGTACTGTTTTTACACTCATATATTTTCTCCTCTTTTTTATTCTGTTGCCAATGTTCTTGAAATGGCGGTTTCAATCTTCTCGATCCGATTCAGGATCTCTGTCAACCCCAGTCCCGATGTAATGTCTTCGCACAGTTTTGCAGCATCATTGGCGCGCTTTGCCGCTGCGTCTGCATTTTCTTTTGACTGGTTCGCCGCCGTAATCACCTTCCTGGCATCATTTTCTGCCTGTCCTGCTGCTGCAGCTTGTCTCTGTGCCTCCCGGGCTGCGTTCTCACAGTCTTTAATTGCTCCGGAAATGGCAGCCTGAATCTGCTTTGCAATCGCATCACCAGCAGCCTGGTCAATGTTTTCTGCCATATCTTCATAGGTTGCCATACGTTTTACAGTGCCTGCTTTAAAACACATGTAAACACTAAACCCGTCAGCTGAATCAGGATCTCCGGACGTTACTATTGCCCATTCTCCGGGCAATAGTTTTTGAGGATCAAATTTGCTGTATGGACCTTTACGGTTTTGTATTGCCATTGCTTTTCTCCTTTATAATATCCTCGATCTTTTTATTTAAGATCTGTATTTGCTTTTCCATAACCGGGATCACTGTTCGGTAATTCCAGTCTTCAACACTTCCATCCGGATTAAAAACAGCAAGCTCCCTCATGGAATCCGCAATGTTTTCTGCATAAAATCCAGGAATTTCTTTTCCGTTTAAATCATCATCTTTACACAGATACCCTTCCTTATACCGAAACCAGACAACTGGGACATCCATAAGGGCAAGGGCTTCCTCTTCTGACAGGTTCCTTATATGATCCTTGTATCTTCTGGAAGAAGACGCTGATATCCCTACATATTTATCTGAATTCAGGACAAGTGTTCTTCCTCCCATTGATGCAAGACCATGAATCCTGAATCCGTCTGTCCCGTCCGAAAAATCCCCGCCTGAATTTGTGTATAATTCAAGTCCGTATTTTATCGACATACCATGTCCGTTGCTGCTTAGAACAGAATCACTGAATTTAACTCTTCCATCGTTATACAAAGTAATACTGCCATCTGCGGATTGGATATAATTTTTTCCGATTTTCCATCCACCGACCACGCCGCCTACATTAGCGGTAAGGTTTCCCGAAAAGGTTCCACTGGCAGCTTTCAGTTCCCCTGAAAAAGTTCCGGTAGCTCCCTCCAGTTTGCCTTTGAATGTTCCACTGGCTGCCTTTAATTCTCCTTCAAATACTCCTGTATTAAAGTAAGCACCTGTGTTGTTGATATATCCTATCTGTTTTCCGGAAGCATCAAGAATTTTCAACGCTCCATTCCCATTACTTTTTCCGCCTAAGGTCAGTGTTCCCCCGTGTGCCCAGTCAAATTTGATACCTATCGCCGACAGGATATTCAGTACGGCATTCCCTGAACTGTCAAATCCGGAAGTCCATTGTGTGGTTGCATCATCTCCGGTATAATTTCTGGTTACGAAAAAACCGTCAATTCCTTTTTTATACACAATCTTTGAATCAGAAAGTTTGGGCTTGTCATGACGGTATGACACCAGAGAGCCGTCCGGCTGCATTGCCGCAGAGTAATAAAACCCCATTGTATTTGCCGCCAGTTCATTCATATTCTGAACAGCTATGTCATAATCAGACAATAAAATTTCCGCCTCATCCCTGGCTTTATCCAAGAGCTTTGTTCCGGCTCCATACCGGGTATAAGTCTTTTCTGACGGCGTTTCCGCTGAACAGGAAACCTGCTGTGCGCTTCCAAGTGCGAAAGTGGTTTCTGTCACACATGTAACATAGGAATTCTGTTTCCGGTCTGTTACCTGCGCCATATCCCCAGCCTCGATGGACGGGTCTGACTGGATCGTAATGCTTAATGGACGGAATGGTCTGTTTATGATTTTGTCCCCCACATGCTTTGCTACTGTCTGGATCGTATTGGGCTGGATCAGCGGATTGTCTTTGATCTCCAGTACATAGGTATCTGTCCCATACAGATATGTTTCTTTTTTGGTGCCCTCACCCTTCACTTCAATCTGGATTCCTGTGACCGTGATATCTGCAGTATTGATGGACTGGCTACGCATATTATGAAAATTGTGGGCATAGTCTAGATCCGCAAACGAACCGGCATCATAAGATGCGCCTGCACCATAATTATCAAAGGTTCCTCCATCCACACGGTCCCCGGACGCATATGGACTGCCATCATCGAACACACCGCCGTTCAGTCCTCCGGATGGGATGGAATCAAAGTGATACCAGCCAAAGGAAAGCTGTCCCAAATGATCGATCCGGGCAAAAGAGCCCATGATCTGGGCGCAATACCCGATCACATCCCGGTAAGTAACGCTTCCGTCACTGGGACGTTTTTCCACCCGGAGGCTTCCCAACTCTACCGTGCTGGCATCAAAGGATACCTGGCAGTCCCTGCACGCAGATCTGATGATTTCCAGGATTGTAGCCGGATAACTTAATGTACATCTGCTGTATGGTTTGTCAAAAAACAACATGGAATCATAGGCTGTAAGCTGCAGTGTAACATCGGTAAAAACCGCATCTACTACCCGGTACGTCCCTTTATTGAGATCCTCCCAGGTTCCGTCTTCCAGCTTCAGACCAATCCTTGCCCGTATATCTGCACCTTCAAAATCATACAGATCAAACCTGCCGTCCATATTGTTAAGCGTGATCGTATATTCTTTTATCACCGCAGCGCCAATATCAAATTTTCCGGATCCAGACGTGGCTTCATTGATCTTATAACTCATAAAATCACTGATATTCAGATCAATGTAGCTGCCATCTCGAAACGTCACTCTGTCAAGCAGGCGAAACTCCCGGTTCTTTTCGATTGCCCTGCGGTATGCAATGCTTGTATTAATCATTCTGTCACCTCTGTATCACGTCAACAGATACTGTTTTATAATAGTAAAACCCATCTCCAATATTTCCCAGGTGTTCCTTACTCATGGTTCCCCGGTACGCTTCAATAGTGAAATCAATCCCGGAATCATGGAAAGTAAAAGGGAAAAAGCCAGCAATCAGCCGGCTTTTAATCAGTCTTACCTCTTCGTCCGTAAGATACTGCCACTTGATACTCAGGTTCTTTTTTTCAGCTACTACATCCCCCACCATGTAGCCTGATAGAGTACGCCCGGTATCAGATGTCCAGATAATCTCATCCGCTACGGAAAGTGAGGTGGGCGCCGGGAGCACAACGCCTCCGGATTTTAAAATCTCCCCTTTTTTCATTCTGCTCCCTCCTTAAATAAATTCCACATTGTTGAATCTCCGGTTCAACTCATCCCGGGCTTTTTCTTCCGCCTTTGCAATCTGCTTTCCATCAAGATAGAATCCCATTTCCGCCAGCGCAGCCACAATTCGCATAACCGCCCGATTGATAATTATTTCAAGCTCATCCCTGGTAATTCCGTTTCCTCCGACCGCTCTCGCTGCTTCCATAGCCATTTCACGGAGCTTGTTTTCCGGTGCTACAATTTCACCGTAACGCCGGTTATCACCGATCATTGCCAGCTGAGGGGAGTTTCTTTTTACGAAACCGCCTTCGGCCAGATATGGGATCTGTCCAGGTGTCCAGGTTGGAAGGTTGAATCCCACAGATGTAATTCCTGTCAGATCTGTCACCCATCCGGGGGCGTCAATTCTCAAATGATTCAGCATATTAGCAACGCTGTTTACACAACTAGCTACTGCCCGGATAAGTGCGTTCAGGAATCCTATCACAGAGTTTATCGGGCTCTTTATTCCACTTTTTATCCCTTCAAACGCACCGCTGAATTTTTCCTGGATGGTATCCAGTGCTCTTTCAATCACTTCTTTTGCATTCTCGATCGGATTCGAAATAAATTCTTTGATTTTCTCCCAGACAGTTTTCGCAGTGGTCTTCAGATTTTCCCATACATTGGAAATGGTCGTTTTTATTTTTTCAAAAACATTTACAGCAGTATCTTTGATCCTGTTCCAAATATTAAGAATATTTGTCTTAATACTTTCCCAGATGGAAGATGCTGTCTGTTTGATTGTTTCCCATGTTCTGGAAAAGAAATCTTTTATGTATGTCCAGATTTTTACCGCTTGTTCTTTTACGGTATCCCAGTTTTTATAAAGCAGGATGCCCACGGCGATTAATCCGCCTATGGCAGCCACTACCAATGTAATCGGGCTTGTCAAGAACCCTATAACTGCGCCAAAAGCTGATGTTACCGTTGTTGCTATGGTGGTAACACCGTTGTAAACACCAATGGCTATAGATGTTCCTCCCATTGCAATCGAGGCAGCATTGCTTGCAAGCGCATTAAGTCCAAGGGCTACAGTAAAAGTTCCGATTGCAACCGCCACCAGCTGAAGAGCTGTGTCATTCTTGGTAATCCATTCATGCATTCCTGCAAAAGCGTTTTTGACACCATCTATTGTCGGAATATGTTCTACACACCAGTCCGAGAATTTCTGCAGGGTCCCATTGATCCCGTCCCAAACCTGAAGGAATAACCCCCCTGTCCATTGTGCAATAGGCAAAAGAACTGTATCCCAGAACCACTGGAACAATGGCTGAAGCGCTTCTATGATCTTATTCAGACCTTCAATTCCGATCCTTAAGGTATCCAGGAAGCGCGGGACTACTTCATTCGCGGTCCACGTTCCCAGGGGGACCAGCACATTTTCCCAAAACCACAAAAGACCTTCCCCGATATGGATCGCAAATGGGGCAAGCGCATTCCACAGTTTCTTCAAAGAAGCGTTGATCTTTGAAAAATTCACCTTCATCAATCCATTGTTTAATGCATTAATAAAACGCGGAAGGCCTTCTCCCAACACCCATTTTCCGACTGGAACAAGGAAATTCCGGTAAAAATCTTTCAGCGCTGCCGTTGAAAAATCTTTCAGTCTGGAAAGCCCTTGACTCCACAGGTTTTTCAATGCGTCCGTTGTTGGTTTTGTCCACTTCACAATGTTTTGGAACATTTTCGTGAACTTGCTGTCAACCTGATCAATTACTGTTTCGCCCTGTGCCAGGCTTCCAAAATCTACAGAACTTCCGCCGATTCCGGCACCTGTGCTACTGCCTGTTGAGGGCGAAGATGTATCTCCTGTATCACTCGAAGAGTTATCGTCCAGTCGGTTGATCTGGTCGAATCCCATCAGCGCGCGCATTTCTTTGGCAGCCTTTCTTGCGGCCTGTCCGGCTTTTTTGCTGGATCCGGCCAGATCGTCAGCAGATGCAGCCGCTCCCTCCATTCCAGACCCGGCGCTTACTGCTGCCGATCCCATTTCAGCAATCTGCCCTCCAGCAAAAGATCCCTGATTCTTCTTTCCAGTAATCAGCTCCGTAAAGGCCTTAAAGGTATTGGCTAATGTTGCCAGTTTTCCGATCAGAGTGTTTACTACCTTAATAATCGGGGTAAACAGATTGATCAGTCCCTGTCCGATCGTTGCCTTTAAACTGTCAATCTGTAATTTCAGGATACGAACCTGGTTCGCCCAGGAATCCGAGGTACGGGCAAAATCCCCGGAAGCTGCTGAAAGCTGATTCTGCACAAATTGATACCGGAGAGCAACCTTTTCTGCCTCTGACATAGCCTGAGTAGTCTTCCCGAAGCCATTTGCCAGTGCATAAGCATCCAAGGCACTCTGAGTCATAACAACCCCAAGTTCCTTCAGGGATTCCGTCTCTCCAGTAAACACGGATTTTAGCTTTGTATATGCTTCATCCTGACTGATGTTATAAAAAGAAGCAATATCTCCGGCAAGTCCAGTAAGTGTAGACCCCATGTCATAGGCGGCTCTTTCTGAAAATCCAAAGGACTTCGCCATAGCTCCAAATGTTCCGGTAAACTTCTTTGCCATTGTCTCTGACAGACCAAAACTTCCTGCTGCCGACTTTGCAAATTTATCCACCTGGGCTATCATGGAAGGAAATGTCACATCTACTACATTCTGTACTTCCTGTAAATCTGATCCCAGTTCCAGACACTGTTTTCCAAAATCTGCAAGCTTCTTCACTCCAAAGGCTGCTGCAAGAGCAACGCCTGCCTTTTTGGCAAGATTCATCACCCCGGACATTTGCTTATGAAATTTTTTCTGATTAACAACCAGATCAAGGCCAATCTCACCTACGCTTGTAGCACTCATATATCTCACCTACCTTAAAACGCAAGGTAGGTACGCGCTGCTACTCTTTGGTGCAGCCTATTGACTCTTGCCCTTGTCTAAAATTCAATTTATTAATAGCTCCGCAGCGCGGGCATTTGATTTCTCCTTTTACGACATCTGCTTTCATGAGCGTCCGCCCACATTTGTTACATTTTATTTTTTCAATCTTTCGCACCTCCCGCCATGGATATGAACGCTTTCTTAAATCCTTCCAGAATGTCATTCATATCTTCTGGTTTAATCTGTTTCGCCCGTCTGGCTCTCCATTCATTACGAATCCGTTTCTGTTCCTTGGTAAAGCGCTTCAAAACTTCCTTATCTTCCTCTGATCGGATGGAAACAATACGTCCGAGAGCTGTATCCGGTCCCAACCCAACAAGGAGATCTCGAAATTCGCTCCATTTCATTCCTGCCGGAAGTTCTTTTGATAGTCGTATCCCGTACTGTGACTGGAAGGAAGACACAATCAGATCAAAGTCTCCCTCCAAATCATAGTACGGGTCACTACTCTCCCGCTTCGGCCTCTCCCATGACAAGGTTCATTGCTTCCTCCACAATGACCATCAGAGATTTTGCAGAAAGTTTTTTCTTTCCTTTTTTGATATTGCAGATCTTTTCTACATCCTCCGGTTTGAAGATCAGGTTCAACGCCTCTTCTACCGCCTGAAGCTCCCCTTTGTTTCCAAACGCCCCCATAAGACGCAGCATAGTTTCTGCATCTGCATTTACTTCTACTTCCAGGGTTCCAATCTGCATGATTGGATTCTCGTCAAAACTAAGTTTTTCTGTAATGTCTACTACTTTTGCCATGCTTATTCTCCCTTCGGTGTAACGGTTGGTTTTCCGTTGCTCATAATCTCAAACTCCAGAGGCGCTACTGCAGTGGAATCGCCTGCTCCTGCATTTGTTACATTGATAACCGCTTTCGGGAACTCTACTTTGGTTCCGTCTGGGAACGTCCACTGGAAATTCTTTTCCACCTTTCTTCCATTCTCAAATGTCAGCCCGGCAACCAGATCATTTCCTTCGTCTCCTACGTTTCTCTTTGCTGTAACAGTAATAGTCACGCCTTTTCCGGTCATTAACCGGCGTACCCAGCCCTGTGTATCAAATGGTGTCCACTCTTCAATATTGTTGTCAAAGGCAACGCCAAAAGTCTCGCAGTCTGCAATATTGACATAAGATGCCGGGCCTTCGGCTGCGGCTTTGTCAATCTGAAACTGGTTTTCATAACATGGATATACTCCTGTTGCTCCTGCCATATGTTATTCTCCTTTCGCATAAATAAAAGCCGCCTCTATAACCATTTCATAGATGCCGGAATCATCCGTACCAACATCCTGTATTTCATAGAGCGGCTGAATAAATTTAATTGTCTCATTGTTAATCTGTGCTTCTCTTGTGGCTGTCAAAGCCTCAAATAAGGCTGTGGCTGCCTTTTCTGTATCTCTTGGGGATTTATTCCAATGAACCAGAAGGGTGACGTATTTCGTGCCGTAGGACTCCAAAGAGCCACCTCCAATAGCTGTCTTATAAGCGTGCTGATGCTTACTGTGATAAACCCCAATGGTTTTATCCGGTTTCGCATCCAGCTTTCCCATATAGACCTTTTGAGGCTCTGTAATATTCAGAGAAGCAACATAATCTCTTACATCTGCCAGTGTCATATACCTGTCAGCCTCCTGTAGATATTTTTAAATGCCTTTACCGCAAAATCAGCCTGTGATCCGCCTGGAAGCCAGTCTGCGTACCATTTACCGCGGGCATTTGGATTTTCGCCTTTCTGGAAATGATACTCTGGATGAAAATACAGGCGTCGTGCATAAGGTGTACTGGAAACAATGGACACTTTTCCTTTACTGCTATTAGAATAATCTACAAAAGTGCTTTCGTTTTGCAGGTTTCCGGTATCCCGTGGAAATACCTGCGCCTGCACCACTTCGGTATGAAGTGCTTCCGCCGTCTGCTCCAAAGCTGTCACCTGGACCTGTGTAAGCTGTTTTATTTTCGGCATATTCAATTTTACAACCGAACTTACTTTGATCATACCAGCATCACCTCCACATAGTTTACGGTTCCATCCGGGTTCCGGGCTTTCATGCCCTGCACAATCTGACGTTTTACTCCCATTATCTCTGCTGTGCCGGAGGATATCACCGGAAGCTCCAGGCAAGGGTCAACGCTGATCAGGGCAGTGCCTGTGATCTGTATTAACTTCTTTTCCGCAGTGTAAACCGTTCTTGCTTTGTCTTGGTAATTACATTTTCCTTTCCAGCTGATTGTCTGAAGAGGTTCGCCATATACATTCAACCCCTCCTGTTCAAATTCCAGGATGATATCTGTTTTGCACAGCTTTTCCGGTACTAATTTTGGATATCTCATACCATCACCTCAACAATCCGCAGCACAATCCAGTCTGGCAGAGTAGTGCATAATCATCCCGTTTCATAGCAATTCCCCTGTCCGTGAATACGTTCCAGGAGCTGCCGAACTGAGCTGATACGCCATTGATACTGTATGAACTCAGAACACTGCTGATCTCATCCGCATTTTCGTATTCAAACTCCGCCTGACGGAACACAATCTCCTGAATCACATTTTTCTGGAACTCTGTCAAATTATCGATACCCCGGCCTACAATCCGGTTGTAGGTCAGGGTATCGATATGTCTTGATGCCTGGATGAGAAGCCTCCGAAGGCTGTCTTCCGGAATCAGGCTGCCTCCATAATCTGATTCATAATACAGTTCCGTTGCATATGGGATATACGGCATCTATGCCACCTCATTTCTTTGCAGACTTTGTCTTTGGTTCCTCTGGCTTTTCGTCTGCCTGGAGTGTTTCAGTCTCTGCAAGTTTCTCTTTTAAGACTTCATTTTCTTTTTTCAGAGCAGCATATTTCTCATAGGGAACATTTTTCCCTGTACCATAGGCTATGATCTCTCCATCATCAGAAAAGATATCAAAGCCATCATTCTGATAGTATTCTTTCTGCTCTTCTGTGATCGTATAGACCTTATTTCCTTTTTCTGCTCTCATCAGCCCTGTGCCTCCCTGTTAATAGCAATACCACAGGATTTTCTTTCGATCAGGAAGGTATCTGTATAGTACCTGTTCTGATATACATACTTGTCTGCAGTACGGCTGTCAGTTCCCGGAGTAAACAGTTTCATATATGCGTATTTATCACGCGAGATTACACAAGACGGATGTACCAGCATCATGTGAATCTGCTTTGCATCTACTGCCGGAGCACATCCATCTGTAAAATTGTACTTTGTCTTAAATCTTGCAGAGGGTACAGGTTTCAGCTTTACATCGTCCAGACCATGAACCTGACGGTTAATCACACCTGCAGCACCGACACTCATTGTCCTGGTGATACCATCTGCATTTTTCAGGAGCTTCTGCATTGCAGAGGTCAGATACAGGATTCTTCCCTCCTGTGGAACAGATTTATCATCCATAATCGCCATCTGCTCATCAAACCATTCCAGGATATTTGTTACTGTAAGAACTGTTTCGTCTACAACTGCACCTTTCGATGCATAGGAAGTAGCCTCTGTAAGAAGCTTGGAAAAACGATAACTGTCTTTCTCCGGGATTGCCTGCTCTTCTTCAAAGACGTTCTGGATATTTGCAATCTCTGTCACCAGATTGGTTTCATCCACATCCATAGGATCAATGGCAAACTCAATATCCCTGTCATGGGTGAGCTTTTTCGGCTCCCAGTCATTGGATACTGTGCCAGTATTAAATCCCATGTTGTTTCTGTTATGGTCTTTATAACCGGATACGGTCAATCTTGGAATCTTGATTGTCTGGGCATTCATAAACTTGATGCCCGGGTTAGACTGGGTAAGCTCATAAGATACCAGTTCCCTTTCGTATTTCTGTGCCAGTTGTCTCTCAAACTGATCTGCGTATTCATATACTGCCATATTTCATTCTCTCCTTTATTTTTTATTTCCGAAGATTGCCGCCAGCTGATCCTCTGTAGTTGAAGCACCCTGTCCTCCGCCGGATCCAATCTGACGGAATCCACTCTGAGGTGTCTGCGTGTTCGGTTTCAACTGTGGCAACTCTTCCAGCACTGTGTTTAATGCTGCTTTTAAATTCTCTTTGTTGATGGTTCCTTTTTCATCTGCGACCTTTGACAGATCTGCAAGTTTCAACACGTAGGGCATGGTTTTCAGATCAACCCCAAGCTCTCCGGCCAGAAACATTGCTTCTTTCTCAATGTTTGCCTGCTGTGCCGCAGCCTGCGCCTGTGCCGCCTGCTGCTGAAGCGCACCAACATCAGGAGTATTGGCTGCCTGCTGCTCCTTATATGCTGCAATTGCCTGATCTACCTGCTCCTTGGTGAGGTTCTGCTGCTTAAAATAGCCTTTCAGGACGCTTTCCTCTGTGGCAGACTGCTTTCCGGCTACAATATTGGCCAGCTTTTCATAATCAAACTGGAAGGGCTGTCCTGCCTGCTGATTATTTGTGTTCTGCTGGTTTCCTGACGCTCCGCTTCCCGGATCGCCGCCTGCCGGATCACCTCCCGGTTCTGCAAAAAGCTGCAGGTTCATGGGGATTTTCATTGACTTGTCCATTTCTCTTCTCCTTTACAGTTTTTTGTGCGCTGTCTGCGCCTGACAGTTTTATGTGTGTCTCACAAAACAGTTGATAACCCGGTGTCTCCGTGTAGTTTAGACTCTTCGGAGCATAAAATAAGACGCCTAACCCAGCGTCTCAACGGGAGATAACTGGATCACCGCCTTTCTACAGATAACCGCTTACCATCAAAGCAAATCGTATCACCGATTTTGGCCGTCTGGTCATTTACCCTCACCCCTTTCAAGATTTCTGCACCATCACAGATGCCGTACAAAAATTTTACCGTTTTATAGTCTATGCGGTCTGTCAGCCAGTTGGGCGCCAGCATGTCCGCATCTTTGGTTATTTTATAGCGTTGCATTTTCAATCCGCAAACACCCAGTCCTCTGCTAACATATCTGCCTGGGATGCAAGCCACCCCATTTGTACACCACTGGTTCCTACAAAAGCAATTGCCATATTTCCGATTGCTTCATGCTCACAATTGATAATATCTCCAGAGGCATCTTGGTAGGAAATTCCTATAGCAAGTTGAATATACTGTTTTTTTCCATTCCAACCTTTGCGTTTTAATTTCAACCCTCGTTTAACGTACTTGATTGCATCTCCAAAACCAAATGCTGCTTCTCCACCCAAAACAGGGCAATTCGTTTCATCTGCAATAATCCATTCATCAGATGCCACATTCGAAAGAGTATATTCAACTCTCTGTGTTTCTCTGATATCAAGAAGATCTCCCTGATCAGAGTCCCGTGGTCTGCACTGAATCATTACTGTCTGTTTTTCTTTATCCCAATACCAATAACCACCCCACGACGGAAGTTTTACTTTCTTACCTTCCTTCATTTCTCTTAATGCTTCTGTAAATTTCATAACTTTTCACCTCGTCCTTTCTTAAAAATGGGTATAAAAATAACACGCATATTTTGCGTGTTGATAACGTTGTTTTCTGCTATACTGAACAAAAGGAGGTATAGCGCTATGTTAAATGTCGATAAAATTTCAAAGCAGGTTCTTCAATATCTACTGAATTGTCCCGACTGCACTTTTTCAGTCAACAAAGGATTTCCTTCCAACATACCAACCGAAGAACTTCTTTCTTCTATTGATTTTTTGGAAAAAGAAGGATATTTAACCACATCCAGAGTTCCCAGCGGTGCTTTGATTTCTGCAACTCTCACTCATAAAGGGAAACACCCAAAAGAGTTTAATTCCATCGCTTTGAAACGTTATTTACTCGATAAATGGGTGGATATTCTCGCTCTAATCATTTCTATCCTTGCCTTTATAGGAGCATACCGAGTTGAGATCAGCGCATTATTACGGCTATTAATGCAAGGACTGACAAGATAAAAGCCATCTTTGACGGAACAGAAAAATCCGACCAACGATACCAAAGTTTTTCTTTTTTCATTTTACACTCACCTTTCTAAAAGGATATAAAAATACCACCTGTCATTTCTGACGGTGGTATGAATAATCTATATTTGCTAAACCAAAGGATTATTGGCGGGTGTGCCCTTTCCCGCATTTCTTTTGACCCGGTAGGTGCGTAGCAGCACAATCTCTACTTCAATAATCCTTTGGGTAAAGCCGCTATTACTATATGAATATTATACAATAGCTATTCCTTTTTGTAAAGCATCCCATTTTTTTCTATTAATTTTTTGAGATTTTTTTCTCGGATTCTGTAAAATGTCATAACAGAATTTTTTAGTTTACTGTCATCCGTTTCAAGAACCACTCGTACTACCACATTCAAGTTTGTTTCCGGTAATTTCTTCACCATAAACACCGTACCCTGATGCTTTATATCCTTTATGATCAGATCTGGAGACGAGACACTTTCCTCTCCGTATTTTTCAAATAAATCATAATCTTCCGGATGCCGTTCTTTGATGTGATCTATACGCTCATTTGTTACAATAATTTCGTCTGTCTGAATCTTTCCAAATTCTTTTTCAAGTACCTCTATATTTATCTTACCCAAATTCCGTATTTCTGTCACTGAGCTTTCCTCATTCGCACTTTTTAAGTTGATTATACCAGAATCAGCAACTTTTTCAATCGGTTTCGCTATTAACTCCTTCTGCATTTTCCATTCTTCTCTTCTGGCTGCGTACCTTTTCTGATTTTCCTCGTCCAGGGAATTTTTCTCTAACCTCCCAAACCGCTTCTCCTGCCTCTCAGCGTACTGCTGCCGGGCTTCTGTTTTATTTTTCAGGCCAATAGCTTCCAGTTCCTCCTTGGTCCAGGTATCATCTGCCGTGGAAATGCCAGGGAAATAAGTGGTATGACTGTCTTTGCATCTTGGATGATAAAGGCCATGGGCTACTGCGGTACTTATAAGCGGATAAGAACCATCTTTCCGGCTCCCACCACTCCACACATCATCAATCAGTACCTTTCCACAGAATGGAAGGCATTTCGGGCAGGGGTTTCCACGCTTATTCACAATAACCGTATGTATTCCCCATTCCTGACGCTTTACGCCCTCTCCCTGCAGGTAAGCACGCTTACAGGCTGTCCGGATAGCCATATCAGCATAATCCGAAATGGTATGGCGGGCTCCATTGGCATATTCCACACAGTTCAATCCTGCTGATAAAAAACCCTTTGAAGCCATGTCCACCGCTTTTTCGTAGGTTCCGGCTCCTGTATTGGCATACACCTGGGCGTTATAGATTACTTTTCGGTACTGGTCGTTAGCCATACGCAGAACTGCAGTCTCGGCCTTTTTCATATCATCCATCGTGGCTTTTATCAGTGCTTCCAGTTTCCTTTCATTCAGCTTGAAGAACTCTGCTGCGGCACCTTTCGATATTCTCTTTGCCGGGAAACCTTTTCGGATAGCCTCCAGAATCGCAATCTCCTGGGACATTTCCCCTTCTGATCTGGCAATGCTGATCAGAGCCTGAATCTTTTTGTTGATATCCTTAAACTTCTGGCCATATTTCTTCTGATTGAATTTTTTATACTTTTCCAAGGCTTTCAGCTGCTCCACCTGCCACATGGACCATTGCTTTTTCTCGTCAATCTCTTCCTGTTTGTGCCGGCGCAAATTACGGATCATGGAAGCGATCAGTTCGTTCTCAATTGCTTCAAAAGCCTCTCCAATATCGTACTGGTCGTTAATCTTAGGCAATGGGATCACCTCCCGTTTGCATGTACCTTAAACCCCTGACTCTTAAACTGCCGGATCAGAGCTTTGAGTTGGGTAGCACTTCGGCAATTATCATTTCTCAATTCTGCATAATCACCTTTTTCCACCGCGTACACTCCTTTAGGAACCTGTTTCTTTGCTATTTGGAGAAGGCCCTGAAACTCCTTTCGGCTCATTCTGTATGTTCTGCTTGCTACCTTTACCTTCATGTGATCCTCCTGTATTCACCTTGAATCCACCAGCTTCCAGATTTACACCTGGCTCTTCCACTTCACCGATTCCCAGTTCTTCCTTAAGCCGCTTGATTTCCTCCTGTTTCCAGGTATCATCCTTATCATCACCATAAAGCTCGTCCACTGCTGCATCTACCGACATGATCTGCCCCTGTCTGGCTTTGCTGATAGTCTCTATCTGTGATTCAAAAGACGGGTTTGCGTAATCTCCAAACTCTACCGTTACCTCTACTGGTTTTACCGATTTGTTGTAAAACTCGTTGCAAGCCTTTAAAGCCGTTTCTACCAGAAGAGGGATATCTACCTGCAGCGCATTGATAATGGTATCTCTGGTATAGAGCGTAGCCTTTTCTTTTTCCCTCTGTGCTTCGCTGTTATCCAGCTTTTTCACATCAATTCCAAGAGTTGAAGGACTGATCAATCCCTGCAGACAAAGATCCAGCGCTGTACAGTAGGATGCCAGATAGCTTTCGTGAGGAATGTTTGGCTGTTCCACATCAATCATATTCTTGGCATTTTCTGACATGTCGTTTCCTACCGCAATGAACCGGTTATCAAAATGGTTCGGTCTCATTATTTCTCCAGTTTCTGGATTTCTTGGAATCAGACAGTCTGGAATGTATTCTTTCGCACGTCCTACTCGCACTGCATCCATCCACTGTGACCACACCTCATCAAAAGCATCATAGGAATCAATCTTTTTATCAAAGATACTCTGTCCACGCTCGTCCCATTTTCCAGATTCATAGAACTGGATTGGCACAGCCATCATATATTTCTCTTCCGGTTTGTCCGTTCCAAACGCCACATCCACCAGATTACTGGTTTGAGGAATACTTTGCACAGAAACCTGTGTGTGACCCCGATACAGCTCATACGTGATTATTCCGTAGCCATAGTGTTCATACAGGACATAATCCCGGCGGTCATACTTGTATGCTGTTTTAAAAACAATCTCTTTAATCCGTCCACGCTCTGTTACCAGTTCAATCCTGTCTCCCGGATAAAACTCAATAATCGGATACTGGCTCAACTGTGTATCAAAAGATATTTTAAAAGCCCCATCTCCTATGTAGAGAGTTTCCTTAACCGCCTTTTCCAGCTTTTTACGGAATTTATTGTCTTTGTCAATCTGCTCCCACAGCTTCTGTGCCTCACGTTCTTTCTCAATCTGGATATCCAGATCTGCCAGTGTGATTCCTGCCAGAGTATCTACAATCAACGCTGGGAGACCGGTGTGGATCTTTCGGATCTCCTGTCCCGGCGTACTCTTGCAGGCCCAGAACTTATATTTATCCACCCCTGTGTCAATCTGGCTGTAAAGCTGCTGCAGCTCCTCACTGTCTCCCCGGTACCAAATCCGGTTTTTGATTGCATTTGCTTCATAGTCCAAAGGTTCATTAATTAGTATGTTTGTAGGGCTGGCTTCCTGTACATTCAGCCAGCTTCTGATGCCTCGTTTGATATTATTGCTCAAATTTTTAGCCCACCTCATTTCTTCTCCTCCTCGAAGCCGATCAGATGCCTGTAAGGAATCCAGGCGTACTGCTGGCTGTTAATTGTATGGTCGTGTCCGTCCTCCGGTTCGTCCTTATCTTCTTTCCAACTGTAAGAATCCAGCTCTGCCAGATGCTCCGTACAGGTATCTACTACTAAATAGCACCCCTGCTGGATCCAGCCAATCTGCAAATTGATTCGATCCAGAATCGTAACCTTTTTATAGCTGTCATAGAAACTGTACAGGCAGCCTTTCAGCCGCTTGTACTTATTCAGCTCGGTAATCGTCGCCTGATCCGCATTATCAATAAATACATCCCTGGCAAATCCCCATTCCTTCCGGCACTGTTCCAGGAATGTAATGAATTTTACTGCTGTATCGGAAGGCGCTAAAGGAACTTCCAGTTTCGCATTGTTATAAACCTTTTCTGATAGTGTAATCAGCTTCCTGTCTTCTGTGATCCCCTGAAATACCATAGCAATGGTATCCGGAGATTTGCTGGAATACGAGGTATCCAATCCTGCTGTAAATTTCTTAAATTTCAGCTTTCCAGATTTCACCTGCTGCCGTACCCACTCAGCAGAAACTACATGCTTCTTCCGGTCAAAGTTCGGAAAAATCAGTCCAGTGGCTTTTCCCCGAAGCCCCTCAATCTTATTTTTCCAGATCTTAGTTCCTTTTGGCGTGTTCTGGATGATTTTCTGCAGCTTCTCTTCCGGAAGTCCTGCATTATCTTTAAAAGAAAAGAACCAATGGACCCAGCCAGGTTTTGGTTCTTCTTTCAGCTCATCTTTAATTTCCTTAGGTGTTTCTTCTTCCCATTCCGGAAGAGGCCTGGAACAGTTGATATACTCTTTGTATACATCCAGGTTCGGATCATCCGGGTTTAATGTTGCCATCAGGTAATCACATCTCATAGCAGATTCCCGGACAAAATCTATATCTGCTGTGTTGATCTCATCAATATACAGGCATCCGTACTGGCCACCAAGAGCATCTTTCCATTTCCTTTTGTTTCCATAGCCGATTACAAATATGATCTTGTCTCCGGAGGATGTGTGGAACAGGATATGCGGCATCTTGTATTCACCGGATCCATTACCTTTGTACTCTGCAAGAACTCCAAAATCATCCAGGATCCCCAGGTCTTTATTGATGATGTTCTTTTCTGCCGCTCCGGTATCATCTGCCGCAAGGATATGGAGTTTCTTTGGACTTTCAGCAACCTTCAGCATAAACTTAAAAAGGCCCACTGTAGTTTTTCCTGCTGCCGTGGTTAGGTCCCTTCAAGATATTCTACAGGGGCATCACATCTCAGGAAGGCTTTGTATTTTTCTGATAGTATCAGTCTCTCAGAACTCATGAAGCTTAACCACCTCCCCGCGTCTGCCGCATCTGTTGAAGCAGATCGTCAAGTTTATTCTTTTCTTCATTAATGCCAGACAGTTCTACTTTATCTTTAAACATACCAAGATGTTTGCCCAGCAATTCTAGGGCTTTTAATTTATCAGCCATTTTGATTTCACGTTCCAGTCCATCCTCACCGAAGGTTTTTACCTTCACCGACTGAATGGCAGCGGTGTCCTCAGGAGCTGCATCCGGCTTTAACGTAGCCGTATCGGCATCTATCACATCGCTAGCATTTACGAAGGCAATCTTTGCCAGTTCTGTTACCACTCGATCAGCATTGACACCGGTGCGCTTGCTACGTTCTGCCATGGCTTTTGCAATACGCGCCTGAATGTCAGGTTTTGTCAGGTTTTCACTCCCAATAGATTTCGCTGTATCCGGGCTGTAGCCAGCTCTGATGGCAGCCTGAGTGGCATTCAGGTCAATCAGGTATTCATCCACAAATCTTTTCTGTTTCTTTGTCACCCAGGTTCACCTCACCTTCCTATCTGTCTATTTGTTGTCTGTTATTTTATTTTTTAAATACAGTCCTGCCAGCCTCATATACGACCGCCGATTGCGACCGCTAGAAAGGAGGTATGCGGCTAATGAGTAAAACCAAATACTGCTGGGGCTGTGCATGCTGTATGAATGTAAGCATAAAGAAAGACACCCGGCTGCTGCCAGATGCCTTTTAATTTAGCAGCCAAGCTGTAACACCTGGCTTCCAAGATGGAGGAATTAATGATGCTGTCAAACCACTAAATCCAGTTTATACTATAGCATATCGAATCGGGACATGTGGGACAAACGGGACAAACTTTATTTTTCTTTAAAAAATCTTTGGAATTCCTTTTTAACACTTTCCTCTGTTGCTTTTCGTCCCATCTTTTTAGCTACCTGCTGCCATGTCATATTCTCAAAAACCTTGTATTTAATAATTCGCTGCATCCTCTGAGGAATCGTATTCATCCATTCTTCCACTTGAATTTTTATTTTCTCAGCATCTTCCTTTCTTTTTTCCAGAAGTTTTTCTTCCATCCTGAGCTGAGAATCTTCCCGGAAGGTGAAGGTTGTCCCCTGAATTTTGAAATGCTGCGGATTATAGGGGTGTTCTGGATTGCTTCCGGAAACATTCGTCTGGATTACTGTCCTTTTCTTCTGCCGGAGCTTCTGAATATCTTTTTTTGTCTCTTCGATCAGTGCACAGGCATCTATGTACTGATCCAGTATGTGCTTATCCATGTGGCTCTCTCCTCCATTCTTTTCCGGTTTTCTTGTCGCGCAGGCCTGTGATCTCCAGTCCATGGAGTCCGGCCACGTTATTGATGACGGAATAAACGTTGTATATATGTGTCGGCATTCTTGCTGATGACTCAATAGCTTTTCCGGCTGTCGGGTCGGCGTACCCCTCATTATTTTTGTACATTCTTTACCTCCTCAAATAACTCCTGTGCTTCTTCCTTTTGACTGCAAGTGATCCGCTTGATCTGACCATCTTTTATGTAGGTCACTGTGTTTCCATCCAAGGAAGGAAGAGCAATCTTATCCCAGTCTACAGGACAGATGTGATAGAAATTCAGAGTACATACCGTTTCGTCTGATTCCGGGTACTGAATCTTATCAAATATGCAATTTCCACATTCTGCTTCTGAGTTAAACTGCTTACAGTAATCGATCAGCGTGTTATATGCTGCTATCGCCAGCTCTGGTGTGATATCCAGTTTTGGTGGCTGTTTATCAGTCATCTGGCATCTCTGACAATCATTAAAAGATGCCCCGAAACAGCCGTTACAGTCTTTGTTCATGGTTTATCCTCCTCTGGTTTGTATGGATCTGGAAGTGGCTGCCAAGCGGTTATCCAGTCCATATCTCCAAAGCCAACATCTAAGCTAGCTTCATACTCTACAAGAAAGATATCTTCTCCATCTGTACACAAAACAGTTTCTCCGTCTTCCGGCATCCGCTTACTGACCGGAATCCAGCTGTCACATGCATATATCGTTGGCTGCTCATCAATCATTCTTCTGAATGATTCCTTACATTCTCTGACGACTGTTGTCTGCTTCGGATTTCCTGTAATAGCAAGAAAAAAATTCATTACTTCATCATCAAGTGCATTTGCATCAATTAATCTTTTTCCAGACATATTTGTAATCTCGTCCATGTGGGAACGGATGATTTCCTCTACTTTTTCAATCCTTATGTTTTCCCAGTGCATATTCCCAAGTTTGGCATTGTCTTTTATCTCTTCCAAGATCTTCTCCAGTACGTTCATTGAATCACTCCTTTCTCCTTTAACTGCTCTGTCGCTAATTTAAACGCCAGCATATACACATCTAAAATGTATGTAGGTCTTTTTCCGATATCACTAATAAATTCCCATGCATCACTGAAATATTCTGACAGTGCATCATATCCTTTTGAACCAACTCCTGTATCCTCAGAAAAATCTTCAAGTACACCTTCATAAAACTCTTCTAGCTTATCTTCGTCTGTTTCCCACTCATATCTATCATGTTGTAAAACCTCTTCCATCATATCCCATTCTTCCAATAATTCTTTTAAATCTTTTTTTGCATCTTCGGAATCATATGTATAATTTGTTGCAATAAGTTCTCCTAAATCCCCAGAAATATGCAACCGGCAATAATCTTCTTCAAAAAGGAATCTGATTCTGTATTCACCGCTATCAGGCATTTTAAAGTCTACAATCTTGATGTTGCCATAATCCGTGAATTTAGCTACATGATTTACAAATCTCTTTTTCTGCAATTCTAAATCAGTCATCTTTTACATCCACTTCATTGTCATATTTCATGCACTTTCCATCTTTGTAAGCCACACATTTTTCTTTAATGCATGGATTTAATACCGGTCTTACAAAATCTCCATTCCCCACACATATTGCTTTCACTTCTTCTTTCCCTACTAGATCAGGACAAATTAAAATCATTATTCCACTCTCCTATTCCATGCTTCGATTGCTAATTCTTCTAACAGTTTTTTTATTCTTTTATGCCCTTTGAAATTATTTTTCATTGTAACATTACAAGACGGGCAAGCGATTAAAGTGTTTAATGTGCTTTCATTAACTTTCATTTTCGCTTCTCCACCACAAAACGGGCATTTCTTTAGTTCTTCCATATTTACCGCCTTTCCGAGTTCCTTTGCGATTTAACTCAAAAGAAAACTCGCAGGAAAATCAATTGCGTTTATAACTTCTGACCACACCATTTGCAATATTCTCCGAAGATGTCCTGCGGTTCTAATTCATTACCGCAATATTTGCATTCATAAGAATTACTGTATCGTCATCGTTGATCAGGATTCCCTTGCGGTCGCAGAGGCCGTTGTCATTGTCAATACAGGTTGCACAGGTTTTATTCATTTTAATTTACCCCCTTCTTTATTGCACAAAATGTACAAAGTGTCTTTAACGCCGGATCTGACCGTTTGATACTCTGGAGGAGTGGTGTTTCCCAGCACTCTGCTCCACACTCCGGGCATGTGATCAGTTTCCATCCTTTTCTTCCTTGTGGGATATTTCTCTTAAGCGGCATACAGGCGCATCCGCCTTTTTCTTTCTGGCTTCTTGGCCATATTTTAAAATTCATAGATAGTTCCTCCCGAATATGTTCATAAACTCTTCTCTGGTATGGGTTTTCTCAAATTCCTGCTGGCCGATCTGATGCAGGATGTTTTGCGTCTCCTGGCATCTGTGGACTGCTGCCGGTCCTGTAAGATGGTGTTCCGGACAAAGATAGACTTTTAACCCTTCCTCTTCGGAGTGGATCCGGTTTGGTCCTCCGAAAATATGATGCTCATGGAGGGTTTTGTGTTTATGATGATCTCCATTCAGTAAGATACAGAGATAACAGGTGCGATTCTTGTCTTGCAAGATGCTTGGTTTATGGTGTTTTTTCTTCTTTTTCGTTGGTGTTTTTGGAAATAACAACCCCGTCTGTTCCATAGGCTCCTTTCCGGGGCGGAATACCGCCCCTTTATTTGTGTGATATATTTGGATTTTAGTTGCACCCTTTTCTTTTTCCTCTGCTGCAGCCATCATCCGGATCGACGTTTCCGTCAAGTCCATCTTTTAGCCGGCACCAGGCAAATTCATTTCCCTGGCAATCGTAATCTTTACGGTAATATTCACATTCGCTGCAGAGTACGATTTTTGAATACCGATTGTTTTCATTCAGGATTGCGCAGGTGTGATCTCCTGCAGGGCATTTCGCACAGATTTCATCCGCTTCTTCCTGGGATACTCCCTCTATTTTTTTACAGTTATCACAAGCTGCACTCATTAAACCATCCAGCAACTCTACCAACTTCTTTTCCTGCATTTCTTTCTCCTCTCTGTCATGGCCTCGATAAATACTTTCAGATTTCCGGTTTCCTGCTGCCGGATCAGCTTCGGTGTCCGGATCCGGAGACGTTCCCCACATAATTCCATCCACTTTGGAGGATTCTCCCCGTGGACTTTCTTGAACTGTTTCTTTTTCTGTCTGGTATTCATAGATCAAACCTCCTTATGGTGTCTTCGGTCTTTTCTGCCCATCCGATATCGATATCGTATTTTTCTTTCAGAAGTTTCATGGTATCCCGGGCTCCGTGCTTCATCTGGTCGATCTGGTCATATTTTTCTTTGCTTCCATGCATAAACTTGTCCAACATATTCCCGGATCCGGATTTATGTTTTGCAAAACCAAACTCTTCACACAGCTCCCAGATCACTGCAAGCTGGGTGTAGACAGACTGGATATTCCTGGAATCGTCCCAGATCTTTTCGTAAACGGAATATGGGATATTTCTGCCTATGTATTCCTCCATCCAGTTTGCGTCTTCAAATCCCATCTCTTTGTCGAGTTCTGGATCTTCGAATTCCAGATCGATTCCCCATTTGTCCCGGAGTTCTTTGTAGGTGGTTTGGATATTGTTTTTTTCTGACGCCACAACACTTTCTGAATAATGACTTAGCATATGTTCTGCTGCCGCCCTGCCGTACCGGAAACCTTCCAGGGCTTTCAGAGATGTGATCACATTGCAGAGGGTGACGAAGTTCTCTGCCTTATCTAACTTCTCCTGTGCTTCCAGGATGCATGCTTTTCTGATCTCTTCTGTCTGTTCTTTTCTCCATTGTTCCAGTACAGCGATTTTTGTACCGGTAATATTGGCTACTTCCTGATCAGACAGATTCGTGGTCTTTAGTGGTGCCGGTGGAAGGCGGAACTCCGGAAAACCTGCGTTTTTTAATACTTTGTTGACTTTCTCCTGTTCCTTCTTCCGGCTCTTGGCCTGGCGTCTTAGTTCAGCTCTTCCCATTGTTTTCCTCCATCTTGGTTCAAATTACTTCTGGACAGCTTTTAAAAATTCCACAATCGCGGTTTCGTTGTCCGGAAAACGGTTGAATTTATCATGTGTTTCCCATTTTCGAGTTCCGTATTGCCCCCTTGGTGCTTCCGGTCCTCCGATCAGATGCATATAGACGTTTTCGTGATCCGGTATGTATCTGTTTCCTTCTGTCTTCCATTCTTCGACCACAAGGACAGCTCCGTTATCAAATCTGTACTCGTAATATTTTGCACCTGTATAAGCGTCTACATGGCGCAGGGGCCATGTTTTATAATTCCGCAGCCACTCTTTCCGTTCCTCGTTATTCTTCAGGCGCGGAAGCTCTGGCTGGGTTGTTTCCTCTGTTTCCAGGACGTCTTTGACCAGATTCCGGATGATCCTGAGACCAGCCACCTTTAACTGCTGCCGGAGAATTGTTCTTTCCGGAAGGCCTCCGCATTCCAGGTAATCTCTCAGTGTCTTTTCTTCCTCTTCCAGGTATTCCCGGATGAATAACTCAGACGGTACCGGAATATCCGATAAATCTTCCGGCCATACATCTGTGTTTATCCGGATGCTTAGGTTTTCCAGAGAAAGTTCTTCTGCTTTTATATCCTTTGCATCAATGCCCTCTACAGGAATCATTTCTACTTGCGCCGGCGCAATTACTGTCTCGCAAGTTTCTTCTGGTGTTTCTGCGTCTACTGATTTTGGCTTCTCAATCCACCCGCAGCGGCTATTGCAATCATTGTTACATTTTGCACAGCAATCCACTGGTTCCGCGCAATAGTAAGCGGCTCCGCAGCGCCCTGATCGGCTCTGTCCGGTTGTGCATCTGCCTTTTGGGATTATCTCTACATTTTTCTGCTCCTTTGTTTCCTGCTTGTCCAGGAGTTTCTTCTTTTCGCATGATCCGCAATCTTCAGAGATGCAGTCCTCTTCTGGAAGATAAATGCAGTGCTCAAATTTCCTGCCATGGAGTTTCCCTGGAAGATATTCCGGATGATTCATGATGTTATCCTGACCGGGGATCTGTTTTTCTGTCTCTGGATTGAAATAGTTTTCCCAGGTGTCTTTCCCGGCTGCGGAACCATCAAAGATCGATCCCATAGTCTGGAAAAATTCTGGCCAGGTGATATCATGCAGCTCTCCGTCGGAACTCTTTATAAAAACCTGATCCGGATAGAGCATTACGAACACTCTGTTCGTCTGGAATTTCTTTTTCTTCTCGTGGTACAGGAATCTGGCCATCTTTTTTATATCTTCTTCCTGGTACGGTCCGACACCGTACTGATCATAGATTTCATTCAGGTCTTTTTTCCTGGCTTTGAAAAACTCCTTTACTGCCTCCCGGATGATATCGTCCGGATCCTGCTGCCAGTTCAGGAGGTTGTCCGGATTGTGTTCGGACTGCTTATTAAATTTCTTTAGGTCACGGATATCTTCCCGCTTGGTTTCCGGCCGGATCATTGCATGATCATCTTCCGGAAGCTGCAGCATCTCCGTAAGCTGGGAAAAATTAAAATCTCTGTATTCTTCCCGGAGCTCCGGTGTATCTCCCTGAATGGAATACTTTTCGTACACATGGATGAACCGGCTTACTCCATCCGGCGCCATACCGAAAGTTTCCCGGGCATATTCTGCAATCGAGTTGTAACCTTTTAACTTATACGCACCTGACCGGTCAATCCGAGACAAATGCCAGCCGGTCCGGACAAAATTCCGGACGATCCCTCCCAGATTCTCCCGGATCTGCTTCTCTTCCTGCTCTAATTCCGGCAGGGTCAATCGTAACTGTTCCATGATTTCTCCTTTCGCGGACACGTTTTTCCCTGTACTTTATCGTGGTTTCCAGACTTATTTGCGGATTTTCGTAGACAGTTTTCTGAATTTGTCTTTCAAAATCCTGTTTCCACAGCCTTAACCCCTTAATTTCTACCAGCAAAACCGTGTCTTTTGGTTGTTATCCACTTTTTTATCCCCATAATGCCGCAAACGCCCATTTTGCCTAACTCCATGGGGTTTCATCAGGATTTTTGTAGAGTTCCATATTTTCCATCTGGAATGAGACCGCATGGGGACGCAGTAACTCCTCCAACTGCTGCCATAGGTCCAGATTCCTCAGCTCTTTCCCGTCAGACCGCTTCCATCCGTTTTCCCTCCAGGAAGCAAGCTGTCTCTGGCCATTGGCGAAATAATGACAGTTTGTAAAAAATGTAATCATGGATGGCTTTGTCATGCGTTTTAGGGCAGCTATGGCGCACTCCAATACAAGCCGGTGCCCTGTAGTTGCCAGAACCTGCTGTTTTTTATCTATATGGTGTCCGTCACAATACATCATGTACCGGTACCAGGCTTTTTTGGTCTTTCCCGGTGATCTGGCGGACGTGACGATAAAGATCGATACCTGTTTCATTCAAATCCTCCTGTCCAGTTTAATTAAGGTGTAATGCCTGTAGGCGTATCCAGTAACGGGGTTAATGCCCATTCTGATAGAGTCTGGGTCTATGTAATAGCCTCTGGGTGCTTTTGGCAGGATCATTCTCCCCTGCTTATCAACCAGATTTCTTCGATTGATTACTTTTTCTTTTGGCTCTCTGCGGATCAGGTTTCGGGACGGGTGGTACCGTTTTGCTTCTTTTGGCTCCCATTCTTCTATCGGTTTTGCTATATACTCTGCCAGATCTTCAAAATTTCCTGTTTCGTAGAGGGAGCGAAAATTAATGTGGCCTTTTTTCCAGCACTCCGAAAAGAAGATGTCTGTTCCCCCTTCCTGGCTCTGAACCCGGTTTACCAGAATATGGATATGCGGGCCTCCTCTTTTTCCGATCTGAAGACGGTATATGTACTTTAATTCTTTTCCGATCTTGCGGTAACACTTCCGAACATCTTTGATCAGCTTCTGGATATCCTTTATCATTTCATCCCATGTAGGGCGATCCCCTTTTCTGTATGTAATGGTCATCCAGTAATCATGCTTTCCGAAATTCCACTTGATCAGCCTGCGGAGATCTCTTTCTTTTTTCCATTGATTCTGCCTCTTGATATCCTCCGGAGTTGCTTTCTTTCTTTTTTGTCTCTTCTGCCCACTGGCTCCATATCTGCCGGTGTGCTTTTCTTCTACTTCCAGAGTTTCTCCACACTCCCATATATGTCTTATGTATCCAAACCTCATATACCACCTCGTACCTATCTCTAATACTCCTTATCAAGCCTTGAAGGGGTCCTGTCCCCAAAAAATTTAAAAATAAAAACGGGATTTTTCCCGCATTTTCTTGACCTTACGTCCTCTGGATGGTATAGTTTAGACAGGTCTAATACCAGAGGACGTAAAACCTCTTGCCCGTACATTGCCGTGTACGGGTCTTTTTATGTAATGATGTATCCTCCTCCGTAGAGGTCTTTCTTTTCTTCTGCCTGGTCTTTGGCTTTCTGGATCGTTCCGTAGCAACTGGCAAGTGTTCCGTCTGTAAAGTGTATGATCCACATACATACTTTTTCATCGTCCATATCAAGTGTAGATACTGATTTATTTAATTTCATAATTGCTTTTTCTCCGATAAATCAATCTGCTGCTTAGCAATTTCAGCTGCACTCCTGTATACAATCGCATACTTACTGTCACCATGTGTCTCGCAAACTTTTTCGAGGAATTTGTCAATTTTCCCAATGAAACAGCCGCATTTAACAGTAATTTCGCTGTCTTTATCTCTAAAAAATGTTGTAAAATCATTTCTGCTTCCAATAGGACCAATAACCAGTACATGGCTTATCGAAAAGACCTCGGCATTACCATAGACCTTGGCATTACCATAGACCTTGGCATTATCATAGACCTTAGCATCACCAGAGACCTTAGCATCACCAGAGACCTTGGCATCACCAGAGACCTTAGCATCACCCCAGACCTCGGCATTACCACAGACCTTGGCATTACCATAGACCCATGCATCACCATAGACCTCGGCATTACCATAGACCCATGCATCACCATAGACCTCGGCATTACCATAGACCTTGGCATCACCATAGACCTTGGCATTATCATAGACCTCGGCATCACCCCAGACCTTAGCATCACCACAGACCTTGGCATTACCATAGACCTTGGCATTATCATAGACCTCGGCATTACCACAGACCTTGGCATTACCATAGACCTTGGCATTACCATAGACCTTGGCATCACCCCAGACCTTGGCATTACCATAGACCTCGGCATTACCATAGACCCATGCATTACCCTCATGGGAAAGATTTTCTTCTTTCTCGATCCAACCGCCAAGATCACCAATTTTAACAAATCCAAATTCCATTGTTGCCCGAATTCTCTTAAGTGTTATATTTCCCAAAATACCTACCTGTTTTGTTTCGCCTGTAAATTCATATTTTTTCATTGCTTTTCCTCCCAATCTGCCTTACAATAAGGCTGTGATAAACTATTACTTTTGGATCCTCCTGAGTGGCCGCTCTTCAGGATCCTTTTCTAATGCCCTCTCCAACCGGATACTGGCGGACATGATCCGGATGCTCTTATTGGTAAGCTCCGTATCATTCAGGTCCCGTAGTGCTTCTTCCATTGCCTTGCGCAGGTCAGCATTTTCTTTTCTGAGCTTTCGAAGCTCTCTGAATACTTTCAGCATCCTCTCCCTCCATTCCGATCAGCAGGAACAGGTTTGCTCCCCAGAAGACCACTGCTGCCGTTATAATCTTCGGTATTCCATCCCACTGGTCCAGTGTGATCATCATTTCAAATGCAGCGATCACTGCCGCTGTTATGGATTTTCTGAGCATTTTAATTTCTCCTTCCCTCTCCACACATGTCCGGTCAGCTCCCAGACTTTGCGAGGAAATATGATAAAATTCGCCCGATCTCCGGCTTTTCCGGAGATCTGTTTGCCATCCCGGATGGCTACGCCGATCGGAAGCCATCCATTCAGGATACCGGCTCGAATAGCCGACTGGGTTAATCCGGTAAGATCAGAAGCGTCTTTGACTGTCATTGGCTCACTGGAAAACTCCGGATAGATAATTCCGGCAATATTGCGAGCCACTTCCTGGGCAGCTCTGTGAGCGGATACTGCGCTTTCTATGTACTGCTCTGCTGTCATGGTTTCACCTCTCTTTCTGCTGAATCCTATTGACTTTTCGCTTGCTTGCTCCTATTCTTTAAATACAGGACACTGCCATGTCCGAGTACGAAAGAAAGGAGCGCAGTATTATGCAAGCATTAAAATGTCCATATTGTGGTAGTACGACATTCGATAAATTTATCCCTCGAAAAGGCGATAAAATGTTTATCGGATCTGCCGATACCAAAACTGGAGTGATTTATGCAGATAATGGTTTTATCTGTGATCTTTACGTTTGTAAAGAATGTGGAAATGTACACTTACAATTAGGCAAATAAGAAAAATCTCTTGAAACACGGTCTTTTTTACAGTAGATCGTGTTTCTACTTTTCCTGAATAAGCTCCTCCATTAGCATTTTTATAGTGTTCGTTCATCACTCTCACCTCCTACTCTTCCAGAAGTTCCTCAATGGATACATGTAGATAATCTGCTACAGCTTTTAATTTATCTACCCTTGGAAAAGACTTATCCCATCGCGAAATAGTTGCATTTCCAATTCCGCACGCTCTTTCAAGTTCTGATACTGTAATCCCTTTTTTGTCGCATAAGTCTCTAATTTTTTTTAAAATCACTATACATTTCACCTCCACTATTCTTATTGGATTTAGAGAAAAGTATTGACTTTTATTAGAGAATAATCTAAAATATGAATTACCACAAACATAT